>Ga0307425_1000592_pt1 | contig 22797 bp, 20 predicted proteins | sample SalMarWE160330MG_FD_202152 | JGI IMG/M metagenome (GOLD analysis project Ga0307425, IMG submission 202152) | Salt marsh sediment microbial communities from the Plum Island Ecosystem LTER, Massachusetts, United States - WE1603-30 | ecosystem: Environmental > Aquatic > Marine > Intertidal zone >...
CCTGAGAAACCCTCCATTGCCGTGCTTCCGTTTAGCAACCTAAGTGGTGACCCCACACAGGATTACATCGCTGACGGGATCTCCGAAAATATCATTTCCGCCCTGTCCAAGATTTCGGAAATGTTCGTCATTGCCAGTAATTCCACATTCACCTACAAGGGTAAGCCGGTGAAAATCCAGCAGGTAAGCGAAGAGCTTGGTGTGCGCTATGTCTTAGAAGGGAGCGCCCAAAAGGTCGGCAACCGGGTAAGGATTACGGCTCAGCTCATAGACGCCACTACAGGGCACCACCTCTGGTCGGAGAAGTACGATCGGGATTTGAAAGACCTCTTTGCCCTCCAGGATGAGATCACCCAAAAGATCATCGTTGAACTCCAGGTGAAACTGACAGAAGGAGAACAGGCCCGGGTAAGCCAAAAAGAAACCACGAATCTGGAGGCCTGGAGCTGTGCAGTCAGAGGGCTGACGCTATTTCAGCGAGCTTCAAAGGAGAACACCGCCAAGGCAATGAAGCTTTTCGAGCGGGCCGTAAAACTGGACCCTAATTATGTCTGGGCCTGGGTGAGGCTGGCCTGGATGCACTATGTCGTATCCGGATATAGCCAATTCCCTTCCGAATCTTTCAAGAAGGTCGTCCAGATTTCGCAAAAGGTCTTAGCGCTGAATGACTCCGATCCTGATGTGCGTGCTTTATTGGGAATTATTTACGTCCGGCAAAAACGATATAAAGAGGCCATTGCCGAGGGTAAAAAGGCGACTGAACTCGGTCCAACCAACGCTCACGCCTACCTCTTCTTGGCGTATACCATGTACATTGTGGGCAGGTTTGATGATGCCATCGCGTTGGTCAAGAAGGCGATGCGTGTTCACCCCTATTATCCGGCCTACTACCTACAATGGCTGGGTGGAGCCTACCGCATGACGGGACGTTATGAAGAAGCGCTAACCGTATACAAGCAACTCCTCGACCGTTCCCTAAAAGGTGAATTTTCAGCCTTCCTCGCTCACTTATTTCTTGCCGAGGTTTACGCGGAGCTGGGTCAGGACGAGAAAGCACGAACTCACGCAGCAGAGGTGCTCAGGCTAAAACCCGAATTTTCGTTAAAGTGGATCAGCAGGGTGGGCACTTATAGATATAAGGACCCGGCCCACCTGGAACGTCGGGTCAACGCCCTGCGTAAGGCTGGCTTGAAGTAAGACGGATATGAGTCGTAGGGGAATGAAGCCCGTACGGGAACACTGTCCTGTGTGACAATTTCTTACTTGAAAAGCCAAGGAAGCTAATCAAGATTCTTTGGTATCTGGCAGCACCCTCGGGAAAGGACTTCGTGCATTAAGGTAGCATAGCGCATCCGCCAAAACTATACAAGACTGCCAGACCAATTGTTCACATTTTGCCTGAAAAATCCAACAGAGGGTTCATACTCTTCAATCGGCCTTGGGCTAAAAAAACAGCCCATTGTTGCCGTCTGATTTGCCTATTTTAAGGCTAAAGGTCTCATGAAATAACTGTTTCCCACTGTGGCACCCAGGAACGGTGGGGCCATCTTGACGCCCTTATACTCCTCGGTGAGCAGTGTACTGTCATAGACGCGGACAACGTTTAAGTCTTTATCACTCTTATACTGGACGGCACATAAGATAGGCAGGTTATATTGAATCGGTTCACCCAGCAGGTTTTTCTTGAATACCCGCCACGGCCCGGTAACGGCAACAGCCAATACTTTGCCCACCTCTATTTTCTTCTGCGCTCGCTTGTTTTCTTCTTTTTGAAGGAATTTAACGGCGATCTCAGACAGCTTGTCGGCATTGCCGGGCGCATTGTCTGCACGGCCGGGCCAGGTGACCTTATCGATTTTGGCATTCAGTGCTTTCATGTCTTCTTCGATCCAGGAATCCAATCCGGAGTTGAATTCTTCGACTCGCGAATTGTCCTGATCAAATTGAGCCGCTAACTTGCCCCATGCCTTGATTATTTTATGCTGTTTTGGACGAGCAAAGTCACTGATCCCCTTGGACGTCCGATCTTTCATATCCGATGCCCTCCTGATGAGGTCATCGGCCATAACGGTCCGGGTCTTTTGAACGTTCTCGATACCCTCTGACAGCGCTGTGTAGGGGAAGCTGGCCCGACCTTGGCCCGAATAGCCCATAACCTCGGCCTTCTGATCAATCTTCTCCCGCGTAGAGCCATACTTCTGAGCAAAAGCCTTCATTGCATCATGAATCTTGTTCAGGTCATTTTTCTCGAAATTCTCGATCTGGGATAAGAGTCCCTTAACCGGTTCGAGGTCATTATAGTGCATCACGTATCCCGTGGCCTTTTCGAAAAGAGGCTTGACTCGATTATACTCGACAAGAAGGGCCTTGACATCGGCATCGACCTCCTTGGATGAGGCAGCAGCTGCAGTCTGTGTTTCCTTGTACCGCTGCTTGGCCTTTGCCGCCTTTTGCTCCGCCGCAGCCAGATCTGCCTCTGTTTTGTCAAAATCAGGATGTGAGGTGACCCCTTTCTTAGCACTCAGAGCCTTTGCCTCATCAAATTTCGTTCGGGCAAGGGCAAGTGACTTGTCCATATTGTCGACCAGTTGTTTTTTGTTGAACGTTGACGTTGGATCAATCAATCTTTTGATATATCCATCAATTCTGCCGATCTGCGAAGTGGCTTCACTGAGAGGTCTCCTGGCGTCGTGGGGCAGCTTTGCATGAGCTGCAGCTTTGGTCGCCTGTGCCGGCGAGGCTGGTTTCACGGCAGTGGTTTTTGCATCGACTGTAGCCGACGCGGAGGGTCTCTTTTCAGGCATGGGTTTGACTTCCTGCTTGGGCGGGAGTTCTGTCTGGGTGCTCGTTTTGGCAGTGGTCAGAGTGCCGCCCCCGAGGTCTTTTCCTGTTCGCCTTTCAAGGTCTTTGACCAGTTTCTTATATTTGTTCTCGGCTGTTTTGAGGCCGGGGTTGTTTGGATCGGCAGCCTTCACTTCGATCAATCGCTTTTTAATGGGTTCAAGGGCGAAAATGGCCTTGTCAACCTTTCCGGCGAACATATCCCTTTCAGCCTGGCGAAGTTCTTTGCTAACCTGCTTCAACAGGGTTTTGGCATCCACAGCCTGGGTCGTCTGGCGCATCAAGAAGATCAAACTGAGGGCGATAACTGTCACGAAAGTGAATAAAACCCAATTACTTCTTTTCCGATCCATTACAACCTCCTTCGTTTGTTAACTTGGTCTTATCTCTATTATATATTTTTGGTAAGCTCACCTTTTGGCCTGCGGCATCATCCGCCACACGGCATAGTATGATGAAGACCACTATGAGCATCGATGCGGGCTTTGCGTGGCATATCATATATTTACTAAAATTGAAACTTATTATTTAAGGGGCGGCCCAAAAGTCCCAAATTTTATTTTTTAGGCAGATTGGAGGGCACAATTTTCTGTGAAAAAGAGAGCGATCCTGTTGTTTTATTGGATGCGTTACGGGTTTTCGGGAAGGTTTCTATGTGTTCGGGGACTGATGAAAAAGTGTTTTTTTATGGTCCAAAGTTGAGCGATTTTCAAGTTTGTCTCCCCAGAGAAATAGGCTTCGCATTTCACGGGCAGATACAGGGAAAGTCTTGCCCACCTCCCTGGCACCCCGTATAATGAGAGGCTTCCGGTTGGGCTTTGATTTCCAGGTTTTCAGATATTCGAGAGCAAAACGATCCATTGCGCACCCCTTGAAACGATATTTTCCAGGGTAATTTTATCGAAATGGCGAAAAATCTGGGGAAATTCTGGGATGGGCACGATCCTGAAGATTTTGAAGGGTGGCAAGAAGGAGCACTGAAATTCGCGCGACCACCCAAGAAGTTGATTCAATTAAGACTTGAACCGAGAGATGTCAGGATAATCGACAGGGAATCCAAACGCTCTGGAATAGACCGAGCACAATTGGTGCGTTCATGGGTAGAAGAAAGGATAAGGCAGATCGTCAATGCTTAGGTTGCATTTGGCTCATCCAAGCCTTTTCACTTCTTCAAGGATCTTAACCAGTCTATCCGAAGGGATATAACCGGGGATACTCCCGATCCTTTTGCCGTCCTCTGATATGAATGCGATATTTGGCAAGGCACGGACATTATGTCTTAGAGCGATCTCTTTCTCCATATCCGAGTGTACCTTGACGGGGATGAAGTCTCTGTTCAGAATGGCGACGACCGAAGCGTCCTTAAATGTTGATCTATCCATCATTCGACAATAGCCGCACCAGTCAGCATAAAAGTCAATAAAGATCTTCTTGCCCAGCTTTTTCCCCAAGGCAATCCCCTCTTCGTAGGAATACCATTTTATTTCTCTCGAAGAGGCCATACCGGGCGATGCACATACAATGATGCCCAATAAGACCAAAATCGCCACTGCGATTCGTTTTGATTTCATAATCATTTCTCCTTAATCTCTAAAAGTGATGTGAAATTCATTCCCATGGAAAAATCAACTAAATGATATGCTAATCTTCAATTCTTTCCTCAGCCTTTCCATAACATTACATTTTCGTAATCCTTTATGGAGGCTATCGCTACAACCTTGACAAAACACAAGGCGATTGAGATTATCATCTTGATCGCTTTTTTATTTTCTGAGATATTTGGGAGTACCTCCCAAATTGAATGAGACATAGGGTCCGACCATAAAACGTTGACATTGGTTGAGCTTTGAACACGTAGCTTTTAGGAGCAATTATCATGATTAGATATCTCAGCTTAAACGCATTTATTGCTGTCTGGACAATAATCATGAGCACGTGGGGCATCATGATCTCTGTGGTTGACAAGACCGGCAGGAATGTCCATTTCTATTGCGCTGTCCCATGGTCCAAGGTGATTCTACGGGTCTGCGGCATCAGGGTAAGGGTAAGCGGTCTGGAAAATCTTGACACTGATGTGCCGCGTATCTATATGACCAATCACCAGAGCTTTTTCGATATCTTTGCCCTGCTTGCATGCCTGCCGGTGAATTTCAAATTTATCCTGAAGCAGGAACTGATGAATCTCCCCGTCTTTGGTCCTGCCACGAGGAGAGCCGGGTATATAGGGATAGAGAGAGATGATCCAAGAAAGGCCGTTCAAAGCATGAACCAGGCGGCGGAAAGGATAAAGAACGGGGCGTCCGTGCTCATTTTCCCTGAAGGGACGCGGAGTCCTGACGGAAGGTTGGGGCAGTTTAAAAAAGGTGGGTTCAGTCTGGCGTTGAAATCAGGTTGCGACATCGTACCTGTGGCGATCAGCGACAGTTACCGGATTGCCCCTAAGGGGAGCCTCAGGATAAAAAAGGGCTCCTTCAGTTTGAGTATCGGAAAACCGATTTCTCTTGCGGGCTACACCAAGAGAAAAATACCCGAGCTTATGGATCGGGTGAGAGAGGCGATGTTAAGTCAGATGGAAAAGAACGGTGCCACTTTTGGTGCGCGTGCAAATGCCAATTTAAAGAAAGTTGGAATGGTTTTGCTTATTACGTCTTTTCTTTTCGCAATGCCCGGCGGTTCGTCAGGGTATGTTATGCCGGTGGACCAGCTTATTGATAAAATGAAGGCGAGATTTTCTAGTTTCAAAACATTGATCATTGACCAGTCCACTCATGTGTTAGACCCCCAAGATGAAGAGACCACAATGGTTTTTCAGGAGAAAATATGGCTTAAGTCCCCAGGATATTTTCGCTCAGAGATCACAGGACGGCCGGAAAATCTGAATATCGCCGGCGCGCCGGCACCCCCCCCACCCCCTGGAGTGCCGGCGCAGAGAGAAAGGCAGGCTGCGAATGAGGTTGTAGAGGCGCAAGGGAACAATGACACTGCCTTCAGACGGCTTTTGATGGCAAATAACCGTGATACAATTATGACTTTCTTAGCTCAAATGGGTGTTAATCTTGAGTCTGTCGGATTTACCCGGCTTGACGGAATCATTACCTATCGGGTAGGAGACAAGGGTGCTGAGAGTCCAAAGCTTCTGATTCATAAGGAAAGTTTTCTTCCCCTCCTTTTTTCCTATGTGCCTCTAAGGTCTTCAAGCCAAGCCCTGGCGGTCGTCCGGTTTGACAATTACAAGCAGGTGGATTCAGGATGGTATCCCTACGAGATAGACTACTCTATTGAAAAAGGGCGAGTTGAACACTATTTTGTCCTCAACATACGTGTAAACCCACCTATTGAGGCCTCCTTTTTTACGACCACAACGGAAAAGATGGGAATTCCACAGCGGCCTGAAAATGATAAAGACGGACAAGAAGAAGAGCGTCTGAGAGAGGTTATCAGGGTGCTGAAAGAGAAATATAGGAATTGAGGAGGGTAATTTAGGGATTTAGGGATTGATGGGAAAAGATGAACGTCCAACATCGAACATCGAACGTCCAACATCGAATGAAAAACAAACATACTTTAGTTCACTTTAGGCATTTTTCGGGTTCCGAATAGGCAGTAGGTTTTCTTTGCGAGCTTTGCGCCTTTGCGAGAGACCTCTTTGGTTCCGGTTCATCCGGGTTTAGGTGCATATGAGCTTCGATTTCAGCACTGTTAACGATGAAGAGATAAGACGGGAAAAGGAAAAGGCCCGGCGTCTGAGACGTTCCCACTGGTGGAACAGCAGAATCGAGAAGGGGATTTGCCATTACTGCAACCGCCAGGTGGGGCGGGAGAACCTGACCATGGACCATGTGGTGCCTCTTGCACGGGGTGGGAAAAGTAAGAAAGGGAATCTTGTCCCTGCCTGCAAGGAGTGCAACAACAGGAAGAAGAATCTTTTACCTGTGGAGTGGGAAGAGTATTTAGATCCTAAGGCTCACCACAACCTCTAACCCGATGATCTTCTCCTCATCGAGGCCGATGCGATCAGAGGCCCGTCCCAGATTGACTGCGATCTCGAGGTAATCAGAACTCCCTAACAGGCTAAGGATCTCCCCTTTTCCGGCTTCAGCATATGTCCCTCGCACACCTTCGATGATCAGATCTTCAAGCCTTATGACCAGAGTTCTACCCCCCGCAAATCCCTCAATCTCTTTACGATGGATGTTAGTGATCAGGTTTCCGAAGTGATCAACGCTGACTATCTGGCCATAGAGGGTGCCGCCTTTTTGGTGTGGGGCAGGGAGCTTCAGCTTGACAGGATCACTGATGGCCGGTCCCATTTCAAAAGGGTCTGCCCCCTTTGACAGGTGTGCTGCCACCGGGGCAAAGATATCCCGGCCATGAAATGTGTCGCTAACATCAGGGAGGAAGTGTTTGGTTTCGGTGATTTGTATGATCTTAATATCTTGATTCAAATTGATGATCGGCCAGAAGATGCCATTATCAGGCCCCACAAAAAGATGAGATTGGGCCATTAAAATAATTGCCCGTCTCTTGCCGCCCACCCCCGGATCAACCACTGTTGTATGGACGGTCCCTTCCGGAAAGTAGGGATAGGTGTCCCGGATGATTCCCGCGGCCCTGGCAATGGATCCTGCCTTAACATAGTGGCTTATGTCGATAATGCTGGCATCCGGATTGACAGATAGGATAACCCCCTTCATCATGCCCACGTAAGGATCTTCCAGCCCGAAATCGGTAAGCAGGGTAATAATTCCGGAGCGCTTCACTCTTAGTCCTCCACGAGTTTGGGGACGATTTCCCCAGCTTTTCCGAGCAAGACAAAATCCATGAGACCTGAATTGGGTGTCCTCTCGAGATTGATCTCCGCTAACAGCGCACCACCTGATTTTGCCTCAAAGGCCAGAGATGCGGCGGGCTGAACCACGCTTGATGTTCCGATGACCAGCATGACCTGACAGCTCTTAGAGGCCTCCATTGCCTGGTGGAGTATTGCCGGATCAAGGGACTCACCGAACCAGACCACACCGGGCCGCAGCAGGCCCCCGCAGGTGTTGCATTCAGGCAGATGTCCCATATTCGGTGAACGGTCTAACGTAACCTTCCCGCACTTTGTGCAACGCACGCGCCATAAATTCCCATGGATTTCGAGGAGATTTTGACTTCCTGCCAAGAGGTGGAGCCCGTCTACGTTTTGGGTGATAAGGGTAAACTCGGGAATTAGGCCTTCGAGTTCAACCAGGGCCTTGTGGGCCGGGTTGTAGGTTATTTTGCTGACGAGTCCCCGGCGCCAGTTATAGAATTCCCATACCAGTTCCGGATCTTTGGCAAAGGCCCCGGGTGTGGCCAGATCTGTTGCCTGGTAGTTCTTCCAGAGCCCATCCGCCCCTCTGAAGGTAGGGACCCCGCTTTCTGCGGAAATACCTGCCCCTGTCAGGACTGTCACCCGAACCGACTTGTCCAAGGCCTTTTTGAGACGATTGATTTCCTTTTCCATAACGGCAGGTTAACTAAACGATCAGTTCAAGTCAAGGGAGGGGAAGGCCCTTTCTCTAACGGTTTACAATTCTCGGTTGCTAATCTACAATATTACTACGACCCAATTTTTTCTAACCCGTTCATGGTGAGGAATGAAAACCAAAGGGAAAATCATTCTGATTATTTGCGTTATTGTTCTGCTCCTCTTCACATCCTTGGCCGGGGCGATTATCTACTATTACACCCATCCGTCTGCAGTGAAGACCTTTGTAGAAGATGCTGTTTCCCGGTCAACCGGAACGTCATTTACCATCAAGCGCCTGACATACTCCTTCGACCCTCTAAGCGTTATTGCAAAGGGAATCATATTTCGGCCGAGCAGGGATCTTAAAGGCTTCTATCTTGAAATTCCTGGTTTTAAGGCCAATCTCTCCTTAGAGGGGCCTTTCGGTCAGAGGAGTCTTATATTTAAAAGCCTCAGCGTCGAAAGCTTTTCATGTCGTATCTCCAAGGATTCAACCCTTCCCAAAATTGAGCAAAAGACAGGGCCGCCATCATTTTTTGGGGCAATTCTAAAGAGAGCAATAGCCCTTTTTCTCTTCAGGGATCTCAGATTTCAAGGGGCGGAGCTTTCGGGTGGCAGCATTTTCGCGCAATTAGGAGACCAGACCGTCCGTGTCAACGGGGTTCATGCGCGCTTGAATGCTGACCATCTTATCGCGCTATCATGCGGTATCAAGGCCGAGTGGCCCTCTAAAAGGATGCATCTCACCATTCCCCAGCTTGATTTGGAAACAGATCGACCCATATCTCTTGTCAATTCTCAAATAGAGTGTTCGTTGGCCGTCAGCCAGGCTCTCTTCGAAAGTCCTGAAGCAAAGGTCAGGCATATAAGGGGAAGGGCAAACCTCATATATCAACACAGTCGAAGAGAACTGACCTTCAAAAATTTGGATTTCACCCTTCGTGAGGTTGCCTTTCAAAACGGATCTCAAACAAAAACGATCCCTTCCGGTCTGCATTTTGAGACGGAGGGCGTTTTCAATTTAAGAGATCGTAGATTGGATGCTCATCGTATTCACCTGAGCATGAATGATTTTCTCCAACTTGATGGCAAATTTGATGGGGTTTTCGGTGATAAGAGGAAGCTAAGATTAAAGATCATAGACTGCAATGTCATTCCTCAAAAACTGCTCCCCTTCATCCCCTACCGGATGGCGAAGAGGCTTGGTCCACTCATGCTCTCCGGCCCCATCAACCTCGCTGGCACCATTGATGGCCTTGAGGAACAACAAGCATGGCGTTGGGATTGTGACCTTCAAGCCCGATTGAAACAGAATCATCTTTCTTGCACGACCGAAAAGGCCGGCTTCAGTGGCAAAGTCACGGGGAATCTCCGGGCAAAAGGGCGAATCCCCCACCTGAAGATCGCCGGCCTGATGAAGGTGGATCATGCCCTGCTTTCGGGTAGCGGGATTGAACTGAAACCATTTAATGCAACTGTTTCTTTTTCGGGCAAACATCCCATTTATCAGCTAAAGGATATCTCTGTCCGCATCCCGCAGGCAAAAGGAATGTTGGATAAAAGGGAGTACATGCTTGATGACATTCAGTTAAAGATCCAGCAGGGAAGGGTCAATGTGTCAAATCAGGCCATATTCCTCCCAGAGATCCGATTCAATTCAGCATTGTTGAAAAACCTGCTCATATCGGTGAGAGCTGACAACGGGAAAGCATCTGTAGAGATAACAGGGGAACAGACAGGGCTTATTAAATCAGCCGCGAGCCTTGGGTTGCTCCCTTTTGGGTGGGAATTCAGAGGACTTGATTCCATTCGAATAGGTTTTGAGTCAGAGAGAACGGGAGACACGTCATTTACCTCCGAACTCGCCTTTCAAGATCTTGCCTTTCACAACCAGGATTCAAGTGCAATGGGTGAGAAGGTGTCCCTAAGGGGCAAAATAGATGGAAGATTGGATCCTGCGGGCCTCATCACTGCAGCGAATACTGATCTTAGCCTGGACCAGGGCGAGGTCCTCTGTAACAGGTTTTATTTTGACCTGAAAGAGAATCCATTTTTTTGTCGTTCCAAATGGCGCTACGACATGGGTGGTCGACAACTGCAACTGTCGAAACTCAGGGTCGCTTTGGAGGATATCCTGACACTTCACATAAATGGGAGTATTTTTGAAAGAGGCCCAGATTGGCGCTTTGATCTTTCTGCAAAGATCTCAAACATTCCTTTAAAACCTCTATTCAGTCATTTCATACTGGAACCGTTTCAGACAGAAAAACCCTTTATAAGCCATCTTAATGTGGATGGGGTCATCGCCGGGGATTTGAACTTGACAGGGACAGGGACCGAGTGGATGGCTAAAGGGTTTTTCAGGTGGCATAACGGGGCGCTTTCATCCGCGGACCAAGGTATGTCTCTCAAGGGAATTGATCTCTCCCTTCCTCTCTGGTACCGGAACCGCATGGGAAAAGGTTCCTCAGAAAGGCTCAAGGGGGGATTGACCATCCGGTCTATGAATCTGCCTCTCCTTCCTGAACAGGGGATGGCCCTTTCGTTCGATGCAGGCCCGAATCTGTTATCTGTAAATTCTCCAACCCTCCTGAAGGTCCCTGGAGGAAAAATCCAGGTTGGACCGGTTGCGATCAGGGGACTGTCCGGGACCTCGCCATCTGTCCATACCAGTCTCACCATCGATTCCGTCAAAATTGCTCCTCTCTTGGCCAGGGTTTGGACCCACCCGGTTCGGGGGACCATGAGCGGAAAGCTGGACCCCGCAAGTTTTGAAAGGGGTAAGCTGAAAAGCGCGGGCCAAATAGCGGCAAAGGTCTTTGATGGAGAGGTCATCTTCTCCGATCTGGGTTTATCTGGTTTGTTTAGTGGCACGCCTGTCATTAGGCTGAACGCCCGCTGGAAAAATTTAAGTCTCTCTGAACTTACCGCCGGGACATCTTTTGGCAAGATTGAAGGAGTTTTAAATGGATATGCAAAAGGATTGGAGATTGCAAACGGCCAACCCCAGAAATTTGACCTTTTTTTGGAGACAGTAGAGAGGGATGGATCGCCTCAAAGGATAAGCGTAAAGGCCGTGGACAATATTGCCCAGATTGGGGGAGGACAAAGTCCTTTCATTGGCATTGCCGGTCTATTCAGCTCCTTTTTCAAGGAATTCCCATACAAGAAGATCGGTGTCCATGCGACCCTGGAAAACGATATTTTCAAAATGAGCGGCACCATCAAAGAAGGAGGGAAGGAGTATTTCGTGAAACGGGGTTTATTCTCAGGCGTGGATGTGGTAAATCAAAACCGGGATAATCGCGTCGGTTTCAAGGATATGGTAAAAAGGATCAGACGCGTGACAGAGTCGGAAAGCGGCCCCATTATTAAGTAGGGGCCATCAAACAAAGGAGGACAATATGAAAACATATCGAAAGGCTTTGTGGATGGCAGTGTCACTTTTTACATTATTGATATTCGCCTGCGTCACTATCAATATTTACTTCCCTGCCGAAAAGGTTGAATCCGTTGCGGCAGAGATTGTGGATGAGATCAGGGACCAGAAGCCCAGCGGAGAGGATAGTCTCCTTCTCAAGGGAACCCTTTTGGCTTTTGCGTGTCCCTCTGCATGGGCCGATCAGGCCCTGACGGTTTCAAACCCAACAATCCGGGCTCTGAAGCAGAGGATGAAAACCCGGTATCCTCAAATGAAGCCCTACTATCAGAAGGGAGTACTCAAAGAGGGGAGTAACGGTTTTGTTTCCATAGGGAATATGGCAGGATTGGGGCTAAAGGAAAAAAGAGACCTGAAGAGCCTTGTGACCGCCGAGAATGGAGACAGAGAAAGATTATATGGAGAGATCGCCAAAGCCTTAAAGATTGACTCCAGCCAGGTAAATAGAATAGCAGAGATCTTTGCCAAGGAATGGCAGAAGCCGGTCCGATAGGGTTAACTGTTGGGAGGTGTGTATAAATGTAGCCTGTCGGTTTGGAAAGGGGAAGGAAGAAATGGTAAAAGCTGATGGAAGGATCTTTGAATGGGAGAGTCCCGATAATATCAGGACCGACTTTCTTGAGACTTTTGAGTTTGACAGCCCAAATCAATACATAAAAACAGAAACAGAGGAATTTATTGCCTCCTGCCCATTCAGTGGCCTGCCGGATATAGGTCGTTTGATTATCGAGTATTACCCCGAAGGGGGAAAATGCATAGAGTTAAAGTCTCTTAAATACTATATCGTCAGTTTTCGCAATGTCGGACTATTTCAAGAAGGCGTGACAAAAAGGATTTATCATGATCTGAAGGATAAGCTTTCAACAGATCGTCTGAAAGTGACGACCGTATACAACACACGCGGAGGTTTTGATACAACCTGCATTGAGGGGGAGTTGTAAAGGGACCAAGAGCTGAAAGGCTGAGTAGAACCTATTTCGGGAAAAGAGATGTCAGAGAAAGAGACCCTTGACTTAAAGGCAGTGGCATTGCTTACCGTGCTCTGTATGCTGTGGGGCTTCAACGGAGTGGCCATAAAGGTCAGCAACGCTGGTATAGCCCCTATTTTTGGCGCCGGTATCCGGTCTGTCATCGCGGTATTGGGATTAGCTGTCTGGATGAAGATGAACAGGATGCGCCTTTTCCCTGGAAAGGTGCTGGACGGCCTGGTTGTGGGGATACTGTTCGGAACAGAATTCGCACTCCTTTTTTCTTCGCTCCTTTTTACAACGGTTTCTTCGGCATGGATTCTCCTCTATAGTACGCCTTTTTTTCATACCTTGGGGGCCCACTATTTCCTTAAGGGAGATCGGATCACCATTTATAAGGGGATCGGGCTGATTATGGCATTTGTAGGCATTGTCCTGCTCCTGAGTAAACACTTGGGCGCCCCATCGTTAGTCCCATGTGTTGGTGATATGTGTGCTCTGGGCGCAGCCCTTCTCTGGGCAGTTACCACTATCTATATAAAGAGAAAATTGGTGGGAAAGGTGTCACATCATCACACCCTCTTTTACCAGACCGTTTTTTCCATCCCCATCCTTTTCCTCCTGAGCATCCTTTTTCAGGAGACCCCCATTCAACATATTGATGCCCTCATCCTCTCTTCGATATTATTTCAGGGAATCATTATCGCCTTCATAAGCTATCTTGTCTGGTTCTATCTGGTGCACGCCTATCCCGTAAGCCTCCTCTCTGCCTTTACCTTTCTTACACCGGTATTTGCCACCATTTCAGGTGTTGTCTTTATAAACGAGTCGCTAACACTTACCCTGGTTTTTTCGCTGATACTTGTGAGTGTTGGAATCTACGTGGTGAACCTGAAATAGTGTAACTGTTCAGTGCGGGTTTTAAGTTTGAGGTCTATACCTGTTTCCAGTGCTTCCTCGGCTGCAATGTCAATCCTGACCTATATTTGTAGAGTCCCTCGACTCATACTGGACATTTATGGGATGACCCAACCGTGCTGTTCAGGAAAAAAAACTTTGAACCAACCACAGACTTACGAAAAGAGTGATAATAGTCCAGGTTCAAACCATTTTTTCAGGTGATTAGGGAGTATTCTTTTACTTTAAATATCAAATCTCCACGCTCGTCTTCTCTCATCATGGTCCCCGAGATTTTCACTTCGCGTCGGATGTAAGCCAAAAGTTCTTTTCCTTTCTTATTTTGATCGATAAGATATCCATCCTGATCCGGAGGGTCGATAACTATCCCCACGACGTTATTATTCTTATCCCACGCCACCGGAAAGATAGTACCGCAAATTGTGCGTTTCATGCTTCTCTCTACTTTCATTGCAAATATTCCCTTCCATTCAACACATTGTTTCCTTTACTGCTATTATCTGCCTGTTCTTTTCCTCTCTAAGAATACCTCTGACTTCCACTTCCTTTCGGACAAACGCCTTCAACAATTCCCCTTTTTCGTCTTTGTCAACAAGGTACTCCTCCTCGTTGAAGGCAGATAAGGCAATGGCCACCACATTCCCTTTTTCATCCCAGTCTATCGGGATAACAATGCCTCTGATTGTGGCCAGATTAGCGCTTGCTTTTCTGTTTTCATCACTCCCTCCGGTCTTACATCTGTTGTCATGATTAGAGTTCATGCTGTCTACTGAGAGCAATGAATATGCCATAGGGCAACTTATTGTTTTTACGTTATTTTTAGACTTTGTAGCCCGGATCGGATAGGAACCGGAGGTTCCGGTTCTAACCAAATGATAGGGTTGTATTTCGAGTAAAGTGTGACAGGGTGGGGTAATTGGCTGAAATAACAAAGAAACTTGGAAAAGGAAGTCCATGTTCCGATATTCCCGGTAGATCAGAACATTCAGTTCCGAGTTCCGATTAAAAAAGGCTTTTGGCGCCAAAATCGCATTTTTCTATAAAATAATCTATGGCGGTTCTACGGAAGTAAAAATGAGGGGGGGGGGAGGAGTTAAGTTATCGATTTGAAATCTTCTTTTCGTATGCCGTATTTTTTCATTAATTTGTGTAATTGACGAGTTGTGATCCCTGCTGCGTTAGCAGTGTTCTGGATCTTTCCCCTGTTCTGGGCCAATTGTTCTTTCAGGTAGTTCCTTTCAATGTCTTCTATCCCCTTGCGTCTCACCTCTGCTATAGAAAGTCGGGCGTCAACCGAGACGGTCGCTGATATGGTTTCGGACTCAAAAAGTTCGCCTGGAAAGCTCTCGGGAGTCAGAAAAGAGGATGTTTCCAGAATATAGGCCCGTTCCATCAGATTTTCCAGTTCCCGGATGTTTCCAGGCCAGGAGTAATTCTTAAATGCCTCAATAATTCTGGGATGAATGTCGTGTATCTCCTTTGTATTGAGTCTGTTCATCCTTTTCAAAAATTCGTCAACAAAATAAGGAACATCTTCTACGCGCTCCATCAATGTAGGAAGCTCAACGGGAAATACATTTAGTCGATAATAAAGGTCCTTCCGGAACTGCCCATCGTTACACATTTTCTTAAGGTCCGCATTTGTGGCGGCAATGATTCTCACATTGGCCTCGATAGTATCTTCGCCGCCAACCCGTTGAAAAGTCCTATCCTGAAGCACCTGTAAAAGCTTAATCTGGGCAGATGGTGTGATAGTGCCTATCTCGTCTAAGAAAATCGTTCCTCCGCTGGCAATCTCAAATTTACCTAACTTTCTCTGAACAGCACCTGTGAAGGACCCTTTTTCGTGACCGAACAGTTCACTCTCCAACAAGGTATCGGGGATTGCGCCGCAGTGTACACTGATAAACTGGGCCTCCCTTCGGTTGCTGTGCCGGTGAATAAGATTGGCCAGCACACCTTTCCCGGTCCCTGTTTCACCCGTAAGGAGGACGGTGCTTCTTGTCGGCGCGACAGATCGTATCTTATCAAAGACCATCTTCATGATAGGGTTTTTCGTCTGTACGATTTCTGATAAATCTGTTTCCCAGAACTGGTCCCGAAGGTAATCGACTTCGGACTGGGCGATTAGAGAGTCATAAATGGTTTCAATGACATATTTCGTTTCATCGGGATTGAGCGGGTAGGTGAGGTAATCGCTCGCCCCGGCCTTCACTGCCTTCACGGCTTCTCTGATTAATTCTTGAGAGGACATGACAATGATTTCAATGGTTGGATGCAGATTCCAGAATGGTTGCAAAGCGGCCTTATACCCGTTATCGGACGATGATTCTCTGAGGATCTCCATATCAATAAAGATGAAATCGTAACGCTCCTTGTGAAGCATCTCCAGGGCGGCATTTTTAACCGCTACATGCTGAACCCTGTACTCAGAACAAAAGCAGGAGTGGATAGTAAAAAAAACTTCCTGTTCTTTTGAAATAACGAGAATGTATCTCATCTTTTGCCTCAGAAACGCTCAGTCATATCTTACTGTAACAGGATGAAATATAAGCACTTGTCCCTTTTTGTAAATCCTATCACAAAAGGAAACTCCCAAAAAGACTTTTTCCCATGCCGTTGTGGTCCGGGAGCGAGCGGAACAAGGGATTCCTGAATCAAAAATATCGGAACTCTCAATTCCTTTTCTCGATTTTTTTTATATTTCAAATAGTTAAAGAATGGAAAACCTATTTACCCAGGTCCAGTTTTCCTTTGTTAGGGAATTATCGGAATTTTGAGTTCTTATGATAATATGCCTGTAATCAAACAAACATTTAGATATCAACAGCTTATGGTTGTGGCACGGGTGTTGCTTTAATACTATAGCGCAATATTAATAAGGATCAAATAGCATAAGGAGGGATGGAAATGAAGATAAAACCTTTAAGCGATCGGATTGTCATTATCAGGGTGGAAGAGGAAAAGAAAACCAAAGGAGGAATACTGATACCAGATACGGCAAAAGAAAAACCCCAGGAAGGGAAGGTTGTTGCTGTGGGGCCTGGAAAGGTGAATGAAAAGGGTGAACGGATTCCCCTGGATGTGAAAAAAGGGAATCGTGTACTTTTCGGCAAATATGCAGGAAATGAAATCAAGATTGATGGTGTGGAACATTTGATCATGCGAGAAGACGATATCCTGGGTATTATGAAATAGTAATTGAGCAATTGAGGAGGTATAGAACGATGGCTGCTAAAGAGATCAAATACAGCGGAAACGCGAGAGAGAAGATGATGAAAGGGGTTGACACCCTGGCCAATGCCGTGAAGTTGACCCTTGGTCCCAAGGGACGAAATGTACTTATCGAGAAGTCATGGGGATCTCCAAAATCCACAAAAGATGGGGTAACCGTTGCTAAGGAGATTGATCTGAAGGACAGGTTTGAAAACATGGGCGCCCAGATGGTCAAGGAGGTCGCCTCAAAAACCTCCGACGTGGCCGGAGACGGCACCACCACTGCAACCATTTTGGCCCAGGCCATTTATCGGGAGGGCTCAAAATTAGTGGCGGCGGGTTCCAATCCCATGGCCGTTAAGCGGGGGATTGATAAGGCCGTGGACGTGGTGGTTGAGGAACTGAAGAAGCTATCAAGTCCCACCAAGGAAAAAAAGGAGATTGCACAGGTGGGTACCATTTCAGCCAATAATGATTCCGCCATCGGCGGAATTATCGCGGAGGCCATGGAAAAGGTGGGTAAAGAGGGTGTGATTACCGTGGAAGAAGCCAAGAGCATGGAAACGACCCTCGAGATCGTAGAAGGGATGCAGTTTGATCGCGGGTACCTCTCCCCATACTTTGTGACCCATGCGGAAAAAATGGAAGCCCACTTAGAGGAACCTTACATGCTGTTGCACGAAAAGAAGATCAGCAGCATGAAAGACCTGGTTCCCATCTTAGAGCAGATTGCAAAGATGGGCAAACCTCTCCTGATCATAGCAGAGAATGTGGAAGGGGAGGCCTTGGCCACATTAGTGGTTAATAAGCTGCGTGGAACATTACATTGTGTGGCTGTCAAGGCCCCCGGTTTCGGTGACAGGCGTAAGGCCATCTTAGAAGATATGGCTATCCTCACTGGCGGCAGGGTCATCAGCGAGGACCTGGGTCTGAAGCTGGAAAATGTGACACTGAAAGATCTTGGCACAGCAAAGCGCATCACCGTGGACAAGGACAACACCACCATCGTTGATGGAGGAGGCAGCGGCAAGTCTATCCAAGGCCGTGTGAAGCAGATCAGGGCCCAGATCGAGGAGACGACCAGCGACTATGACCGGGAAAAGCTCCAGGAGCGTTTGGCAAAACTGATCGGTGGAGTGGCAGTGATAAACGTAGGCGCTGCCACAGAGATCGAGATGAAGGAGAAAAAGGACCGGGTGGAAGATGCCTTAAATGCTACCCGGGCGGCCGTTGAAGAGGGGATCGTACCGGGCGGCGGCGTTGCCTATATCCGTGCCCTCAAGGGCTTAGAAAAGATTGAACTCCCTGGCGAGGCCCAGTTAGGGGTAAAGCTCGTAAAACGGGCACTGGAAGAACCTGTAAGGCAGATTGCCAACAACGCCGGCTTTGAGGGGTCTGTGGTAGTCCGGAAGGTCATGGAAGGGAAAGGGAGTTTCGGCTTTAACGCTGAGACCGGTGAATACGAAGACCTCATGAAGGCGGGGATCTTGGACCCCACAAAGGTGACCCGGTTTGCCCTCCAGAATGCGGCCTCTGTGGCCGGACTGCTCATGACTACCGAGGCCATGGTTGCTGAAAAACCGAAGAAAAAGACGCCGGCTCCGGCCATGCCCCAGGAGGATATGTACTAAAAAGCACGTTAGGCGTTAACCTTTTATCTACTGAGGTGTTTATGTTGACCCAGGACAAAAAAGAGTATTTCAAAGAGCTCCTCTATGAAAGGCTGGATGAACTTTTCGCAGGGGCAAATATGGCGGTAAATGACTTTGACGGGCTTGGTGAGGCGTGCCCTGATTTTACAGATCTGGCATCTTTGGAAACTGACCTATCCTTTTCTTTTCACCTTAAAGAGAGGGAAAGCAGATTGGTGAAGAAGATCAATGGGGCTTTGGAAAAGCTCAACAATGGAGATTTTGGTATGTGTGAAGAGTGCGGCAGGGAAATCTCGGAGGAGCGATTAAAGGCCCGTCCCATGGCTGTCTTGTGTATTGAATGCAAGAAAATGCAGGAAGCCAGCGAGAAAATCAGGGGATTATAAACAACCCTTATGCAACCGTTACGCCGTTTCTTTGAAGGATCTCAAATCAATAATAATTCATCGGAGATTCTATGATTAAGAAAAAAACAGCGACTGACTCTTTTCCCTCACAAAGAATATCAACCCCGGGCAAAGACCCAAAACATGCCGTGATTTCAAATTCCAACCGTCCATTAGAAAAGAGAGATTTGTCTACTTTATCATTATTGGAAGAAGCCGGTTCGCAAGCACCTATTATTGCACCTGAACTGGAAACACAGAGACTGGCGGCTGCAGATCCGAACCGGCCCCTTGAAGTCCGGCTCGAGGCCTATGAAGACATACTGGAATCTGAAGTCGGCGATACCACCCTTTCCCGCTCTCGTAACATTGAGCGGGATGTGGGCCTGCGGCAAATATTTTTGAAATTCGAGGGGGGTAACCCGACCGGGGCACAAAAGGACCGCATTGCCTTTGCACAGGCCCTGGACGCCTTGCGGCGGGGTTTTGATGCCATCACGGTGGCCACCTGCGGAAACTATGGCGCGGCCATGGCCATTGCCTCTTCCATGGCGGGTCTGAGATGCATCATCTATGTTCCCGAAGGATACCACACCAAGAGGGTCAAGGAGATGACAGATGCTGGCGCACAGATTGTCCGCGTGCCTGGGAATTACGAAGATGCCGTGGTCGTGTCGCGCAAAAGAGCCGAGTCTGATGAGATCTATGACGCCAACCCGGGCGGCGCCAATACGGCTATCCAGCTTAAGGCCTACGGCGAAATCGCCTATGAAATCTATGACGAGCTTCGCGATGCGCCCGCAGTGCTGGCCGTTCCGGTTTCCAACGGTACCACTCTTGCCGGCATCTACAGAGGGTTCGTGAGTCTGTACCGCAGAGGGAAGACCTCCAGGATCCCTTGCATGGTGGCAGGGTCTTCTTACAACAAGAACCCCATTATCAGGGCGGTTATGAAAAACACTCCCTGCTGCGAGGACCTGGAACCGGCCCGGATCCGGGAGACCCTGATCAATGAGCCCCTGATCAACTGGCATGCCATAGACGGGAATCACGCCCTCGATGCCATCAGAAGTACGGGTGGCTGGGCATCCTATGCCAGTGACCGGAGTATGCTCACCTATTCGCGGCTGATCAGGGAAAAGGAGGGCCTGAATGTCCTGCCCGCTTCCACAGCCGGTCTTATTGTTCTGCTGGAGCATCACCGAAAGGCACCGCTGCCGGGCGACCGCTACGTGGTCATCCTGACAGGGAGAAATCTATGAAGACTTCTGTAGAACGGAATGCCATTGTCTATTGCGAGGGAGCCTTTGACACGCCCAACGGCAAGACCGGCCACGGCCTGGTCCGCAGGTCGGATCGCTACCGGATCCTGAGCGTAGTGGATTCGCGTCACGCCGGCGACGATACAGGGCGCATCCTGGACGGCATGGCCAACGGCATTCCGGTCCATGCCGACGTGAGCGAGTCTATCGACTTCTTCAAAACCGGCCCCCATCCAGCCACGCATCTGGTCATCGGACTGGCCCCGGACGGCGGTCGTCTCGACGCCCATGCCCGCGATGATATCATAGGGGCCATTGAAAACGGCCTGAATGTGGACTCGGGCCTCCATGATTTTCTATCCGAAGACCCTGAGATTGCTGCACTGGCAGACAGGCGCCATGTGAAGATACGTGATGTCCGCAAACCCCCGGCCAGACAGGACCTCCATTTTTTTACGGGCAAGATCGAAGAAGTCAGATCCCTGAAGGTGGCTGTCCTCGGTACGGACTCTGCCATCGGTAAACGCACCACCGCATGGATTCTTCTGGATGCCTTCAGGTCTGCCGGATATTCGGCCGAGTTCGTGGGAACGGGTCAGACCGCATGGATGCAGGGCGTGCAATACGGCATCATCCTCGATTCCCTTATCAACGATTTTGTTTCCGGGGAAATTGAACATGCTGTTTGGACTGCCTGGCAGGAGACACGACCTGATATAATTATTATTGAAGGCCAGGGGAGTTTGATGAATCCTGCCTATCCCGGCGGGTTCGAAATTCTGTCAGCAGGCCGGCCTGACGCGGTCATCCTCCAGCACGCCCCTGCCCGGCAGGAATATGACGGGTTCCCCGGCTATGCGATCCATCCCCTTGAGAAACAGATCGCTGCCATCGAACTCATATCTGGAAAAAGGGTCATTGCTGTCACCATCAACCACGAAAACCTGTCAAAAAAAGATATCCCCGGGGTATGTGACGATATAGCGAAGGCCACCGGGCTCCCGGTCTTGGATGTCCTCTTGGACGGCGCTGAAGAACTGGTGAAGGTCCTGGTCCAAACTATCAGAAAAGAGGGATGAGGGAGCCATGGCAGAATCAAGACAGACCCCGGTGTCACGGTCTGAAAATGACCCGCTTCAAGTTCTCGCGGCCATTCAAAGGCTGGAAGTAGGCCCTGTCCGGCTGGAGAAGCGGCGTGTGACGGCCAATTACCGGGTCGTTCAGAACGGCCGGACAGATTCGGAGGAACTGATATACAAATTCGAAGAGGATGTCTTTGATCCGGATGAACCCGAATCCCGCAATCTTGCAGGCATGCTCTCCATTCAGGTTGCCCTCAACTACGGGCTATTCTGTGACGAAATCGCATTTTTAGGCCGGTTTGACAAACACGACAGGCAGTTCATACAGCAAATGGCGCGTCATACGGCACGTGAGATCTTCGTGAAGAAATTCCTGGAGCGCAACCCCTTCATTACCGGACCGGCAAAGGAACTCCCCCCAGTCAAACGGGATAACTTCCTCCGGGCCCGGCTCCTCTTTGACAAGAAGGATACATTACAGGACGACATCGCCGGAAATCGGGGCAATGTAACGCCGTGGCCGGTTGACCCGTCCGTCTATGCGGTTTTATCCAGCGGTGGGAAAGACAGCCTCCTGACCTTTGGACTTCTGCGGGAAATGGGTCATGAGGTCCATCCTGTCTTTCTCAACGAATCGGGAAGACACTGGTTCACGGCCCTGAATGCCTACCGATATTTCAGCGCCAATATCCCCAATACGTCAAGGGTATGGACAAACTCGGACAGGCTTTTCAACTGGATGCTGCGGCATCTTCCCTTTGTCCGGAAGGATGTCTCGCGTATCCGATCCGACGAATATCCGATCCGCCTCTGGACCGTGGCGGTCTTCCTCTTCGGCGCTCTGCCCCTCCTGCGAAAGCGAGGTGTGGGAAGGCTCGTGATCGGGGATGAATTCGACACAACCCGCAGGCTCTCCCATAAAGGGATCACCCACTATGACGGCCTGTATGACCAGAGCCGCTATTTCGACAATGCCATGACCCGCTATTTTCATCGCAAGGGATGGGGAATCAGCCAGTTCTCCATTCTTCGGCCCCTTTCAGAACTCTTGATCGAAAAGATCCTGGTGGAACGCTACCCTGAACTGCAGCGTCACCAGACCTCGTGCCATGCCACCCACAAGGACGGGGACCGGGTCAGGCCATGCGGGCAGTGCGAAAAGTGCAGACGAATTGTCGGCATGCTGACAGCTCTGGATGCAGATCCGACTCGGTGCAACTACCGGGATGACCAGATAGAACATTGCCTGAATAGCCTGAGCGCAAAGGGGATCCATCAGGAAAAAGAAGGTGTGGAACATCTGGCGTTTCTTCTGAATGAAAATGGAATTATCCACGGGAATCAGGTGGGGAATGTGCGGGCCTGTGAACGGCCCCAGATCATGAAACTTCGATTTGATGGAGAGCGGTCTCCGGTGGAAGGGATTCCTGTGGGGCTTCGCGAGCCCCTGTACCGGATCTATCTGTCCCATGCAGACGGATCTGCCAGGCCCCGCGGGCGATCCTGGGCCGAATTCGATCTGTGGACCGATCCGGCCCT
>Ga0307425_1000593_pt1 | contig 22702 bp, 24 predicted proteins | sample SalMarWE160330MG_FD_202152 | JGI IMG/M metagenome (GOLD analysis project Ga0307425, IMG submission 202152) | Salt marsh sediment microbial communities from the Plum Island Ecosystem LTER, Massachusetts, United States - WE1603-30 | ecosystem: Environmental > Aquatic > Marine > Intertidal zone >...
CTACTTTGCAAATAAATATGGTGAAATTTTTCATAATAATCAGATTAAACCAGTTCTGGGTATGGTTTTGGGCCGAATGACATTTAAAGAACTAAAATCTTTTGGGGGTGATAAAAAAGGTAAGGTCGCCAAAATTATTGTTCAGTTGTGGCCTCATTTTGGGAACTGGAGAAGTACTCTGGTTCACGAACTTGCCCACGTTGCCGTGTACCGGTGGCGAGCTTTTATGACCAAGGATTATAGGTGGGAAGGCCTGTTTAAAAGGTACTATGGAGAGAAGTTAAGGGAGAGCCTAATTAAGGAGCAATTGGTGATGGAAGATCATCATGGACCAAGGTTCCAAAAAGCGCTTTTATCTCTGGCTAAAAGAGCCATTAGCGAGTTCGAAAATGAGATACCCGAGGATGATATTTTCTGGAAAACACTGAATTTTGAGTTGGAATTGTTTATGAGATGAATTGTATCAGAGGATTTTTGGAAAAAATCAGAGCCGGCTGTTTTTCTATGCCAACTGTCCGGAACATTTTTTATTCCTGGTTCTATCTTGACAACTCGACAATAGCGTCCACGCAGCCTTCCAGGGAACCCTCGCCCCAAGCTTCCTTGAAAAAAGCTAAGGATATTACCACACCAGTGTGACAGATCCGGTCACACATAAGCCCTTTTTGGTTATAGTCGCGAAATTTAATTTGATGATGTCGATAACAAGTGGCAATGTCAAAAGACATTTTCAGCGGAGATGTTCTGGAATCAGGGCCAAAACTTCATTTGCCTTAAGGCGAGTCTCCCACAAGCCAGATTAAGGAGTGAGAATTGAAGAAATGAAATCGATTGTAACTATTTATAGGTAGCCTTCAAAAAAATTAGGGTGAAGTCCATAATTGGGTTCACCCTGAATATATTTAGTTAGGTCAAAGGGGTGTCGATCTTTGATAGCTTGCAAGTACCTAATTTTACATAAAATTGAGATACATTATAGAGGTATCTCGAAAATAATGCTCAATAATTTTTTATGACGGCTGCCACAAAATTCTTTTTTATGCATACCAAATTGTTGTGATATGTTCAATCCCAGGTGACAGGTAATGATGTGATATCCAATAGTGAGCTCAGATCATGCATTGGTTGTGCTCCATTGAGATAATACGTAACAAAATCCGGCTTGTCAAAACCTTTGATCGCTTAATTATCTCAGCATTTCGACTGATTCAAAAACCTTCGATATGGCTGCCATTTTAGCCCTGATTGCATATCTGCAATTTTCAATAGGGCAAATCCTTTTTTCAGTGGGTTTGCCTTTTTGCTTTTTTGTAAATTTTACGATATATGTAATCGGAGTTGATCAACCTTGGGTTGCTCTTATGGCAAAATATCACATTCCGCTGGATCTAATTTAATTTTGTATTAATTGATAGCCAAGATGTATCTATTCTAAATTTGTTTGCTTTTCGACCCAGAACCCCCTAGGCTATATCATTACATTCTAACAACTCAGCACAACATTATGATTGACCAAAAGTTTAGCCTTTATAGAGGGTTCTTTCAATAATGCCTCCCTGAACAAACAAATGACGCCAAACATACCTCCTGACATGGAAACATCCAGCCTCGAAGCCTTTATTTTGATTGCCGCCATGTGCGGCGCTGAGGTTCTTGGTATGCTCGGGGTTTTCGCTTTTCCAGCTCTGCTGCCTTACTTTCTGAAGTTGTGGGATCTATCAAACATCCAGGCCGGATGGATAAACGGTATCTATTTCGCAGGCTATACGGCAGCCGTACCACTGCTCACCGGTCTCACCGACCGGGTTGATGCCCGCCGGATATACCTGATCTTCATCACACTGGGCGTACTGTCCAACTTGGGGTTTGCTTTTCTTGCCTGCGGGTTCTGGTCGGCCCTTATTTTCAGAGGTCTGAGTGGCCTTGGGCTTGCTGGTACATTTATACCAGGTCTGAAAGCGATCATCGATCGCTTGGAATCAAGCACCCACCCTCGGGCGATTTCTTTTTATACGGCCTTTTTTGGGCTGGGAGTGAGTGTATCTTTTTATTTTGCAGGTGAGATATTCAGATGGCTCGGATGGAAGGAAGTATTTGGAATTGCTGCCATGGGATCAGCGTTTTCTCTTTTTTTGTCTTTTTTGGTATTAAAACCCAAGTCAATTCCATTCGTGTCTCTTGAAAAAGCAAAAGTCCCTATCTTCGATTGCCGATCGGTTTGGACAAACCGACCGGCACGGGCGTACATCCTTGCCTACATGTGCCATATGTGGGAGATGTTTGCGGCTCGGTCCTGGCTGGCCGCTTTTCTAAGCTTCAGTATTACCCTTCAGAAAGCGCCGGCAGGCTTGATGGCACCCACAACGGTAATGGCTGTGGCCGGAATCGGAGGTATGCTGGCCAGTATTGCAGGCGGGGAGCTGGCCATTCGGCTGGGGCGGCGCCGGGTAGTAACAATGATCATGGGAGTCTCCTCCCTTTTGGCGTTGGCCATTGGATTTTCGGCCCGGTTGCCATACAACGCTGTGGTGATCCTGTGTTTGGTCTACACTCTGTTCTTTCAGGGTGACTCTGCCGCCATTCATGCTGGAGTCATCACAGCGGCAAAACCCGAACGCCAGGGTGCCACCATGGCCCTCCAGTCCCTGGGAGGGTTTGCCGCCGCTTCGCTGGGGTCGGTTGTTGCTGGCATGATTTTAGACCTAACCGGTGGAGGGTCGACATCATTGTCCTGGGGGCTGACCTTCGGCTCAGTGGGAATTGCCGCCGCACTGGGACCTATTTTGCTGCACCGAACCCACCGACGCTTTAACCCTTGATGACAAAACGGATCGTATTGAAAAGCAACCCGCAGCCCAGACTTCTTTGCCATGCATAGACAAAATCTATCCAATAGGCAGGGTCATTTGGCTCTACTTTTCGGTTGTTGCGAGTTGCGAGTTCTGCTATGAAAGCAAAAATATCAGAGGCTTAAAATATTTGTGATATCGTTTTTCAATAAGGGCAAATCCTTTTTCGTAGGTTTGCTTTTTGACTTTAGAGTGAAGTTATGCGATATATGCAATTTGAGTTGATCAACTTTGGGTTGCACTTCTGGCAAGAAAACACAGGTTTTGACAAGCGCAATTTTAATGAGGTTATCTTAATATTCCGTTGCCTTTAAAACATACCGATCTTAGCGCAATGATAGATTGAAAAAGAACAGCCATCTTATGAAAAACGACAAGAAAATCTCAGACTCCATTGTTATAAATGAAGTACAACTCCTCTTAGCTGAAAAAAGAACATCTCTCTCAGTTATGCGCACAGGGATTACAGTGCTCGTTTTACCCCTGTCGGTTCTAAGCGTTCTGATTGCCACGTCAAAATATTACGACATCTTCCATGTCATGAACATGCTGATTCCTTTGATGATAATGAATGCCATCTTAATCATTTTAGGATCGTTTCTTGTGGTTCGGTCACTTCTGAAGATATATCACCACGATTCACTCATTCAAAAGCTCAAAAAAAAGCACAGCACTATTTCCGAGTTCATAGATTGATCTTATCTAATTAATTAAGTGTCAAAAATTGATAATTCATTTTTTGGAGGTTTGCCTTTTCATTTTTATGATATATGGAATTGCCATAGGTTGATTTCAGATTGCACTTCTGGCAAGATATCTTAACAATTAAACATTTCCCCAACCCATCGAAAAAACCCTCATTCATCAATACCACAAAGTGCCACAACCTATCGATATTATAATTAATTTTGTTGACAAAAGCTAATTTATAATTTATCGAATTAAGATGTTTTATCTTCTGAATTTCGTATTATGTCTTGATTCAATTTCCATTGTTTAACATTACAGAATCTGCAGAGCACATTCTCTAATTGTCGCTTACTTTCTTTTTTTTATTTCAACTTCTTAACCTCTATTCAGGTTGTTATTGTGATGGAAAAACTCTTCAGAGTTTTTATGCATTCATTGAACTCTCTTTGTGAATTGTTGATATGAGCACTAAAAAAATCCTTGTTGTTGATGATGATTTAATCCATCTAAAATTAATGAGAAAATTGTTGGGGAAACTTGGTCATATAGTTGTAACGGCTGACAGTGCAGAAGAGGCCGAACATATCTTGAGATATGAAGAACATTTTTCATTGATAATTACAGATCTGAGGATGCCCTGGTTAAATGGATTAGATTTTTGCCGTAGGGTGAAAACTATGAATCCTGATCTAAAGATATATGCATTATCTGGTTGTCTTAATAATTTTGACATGGATGAATTAGAGGATGCAGGCTTTGATGGGATTTATCAAAAACCAATTATCAAATCGAATTTAGCAGAAATTTTAAACGCCGATATATGAAAAATAAAAAATACGATATATGTACCGAAAATTAAGATTTTTGGACCTGTGTTCTTGGCAAACAATCACAACTATCTATAAAGTCATTATTATTATATATTGAAATGTTTATTGTTTTCCATGAACAATTTTAGAAGAAGCCCTGACTTTTGTGATGATATAAATTCTGTATAGGAGTTATAAAGAATCACCATTATTTGTCCTCAAAACAATTAGATTTAGACATTAAATCTGCCGACATCCCTTTTAGGTAAGTAAAATAATTCCTTAAAAAATGTTAATAAATGTTATACCCTTTACAATGCTACTTTGTGGCATTATTGTTTTTGGGCTTATTCTATTATTTTTATAGAGGGAAAAAGAGAGCATACATGAACTCTTTTAAACATTGTCTGTTTATTTTACTCATAGCAACCGTTTCTACAAGTTATGCGATAGGATTTGCTGAACCAGGGACTGGAGTCGGCCACGGCGTCGATACGCAAGGCGTAAAACGATGATAATTATGCTGAAAATAGATGAGAGCTGATAAATGGGCGTTGAACGGAGGAAATTTATAAGGTTTTTAGTACAGGACAATACTTTCGCTACATTAGGAAGTGTATTTTATAAAGTAGGGAAAGTTAATGATATCAGTATAAAAGGGCTGAGTTTTTCGTATTTAAGTGAAAACATTGAAGCCGGTTCAAATAGCGATTCTTCCCGGGTCGATATTTTTCTTTCAAAAAATAATTTCTATCTTACCAATGTACCTTGCAAGATCGTATATGACATTCCAAACCATATATCCAGCAAAAATCATAGTGTCATGATGTACCGATGCGGTTTGTATTTTGGGAAACTCCCTAAAATCCAATTGAAACTATTGAGTATTTTTATAAAAAAGCACGCAACAGAGGTTTTTTCATAATAGCCTTTAATCAATAGAGTTGAGTATATAGGACAAACTGGAGTGGCATAATGGCACTGCCTTTTTATTATTCACAATTTTGATTTCTGGTACTCTGCAATGTATGACAGGAATTTTAAACCTAAAATCTTTACAGATACCACAATGTCTGCTAAACAGTCTCATAGCCCAAATACTGGTAAGCTGTGAAATAATTGTTCGTTTGTTGGTTTGTTACACAGGCAGGGTTAGCAATGACTCTGCCTTATTTTTAGCCCAAAAGAAAGATTGAAGGAAGATTCACTTTATATGAACGCAATCATTGTCAGCGATTTACATATAGGATCTCGCCATTTTTTATATGGCGACTTCGAGCGTTTTCTCGGCAATATTTCTGAAGATCATGAACTTATCTTAAATGGGGATATTATAGACAATCCTTATAAGAATTTAAAGCCAGCGCATCAGCGGATCCTTGACCTTATTGAGCAGAAATCTTACCGTCAAAAGATTGTCTGGGTACGAGGTAACCATGATAATGGATATGTGCCTAAAGGGTTTGGGAAGGTCAACTTTAGGCGTCTTTACAACTTAGGGCATAGATTATTAATTGTCCATGGAGACGATTTTGACGAGATCATGCCCAGAAACCAAGCTTTCATCCAGGCTTTTAAACTGATGCATGATTTGAGGGTGAAATTGGGAGCAAGACCAGTGCATGTGGCCCAATATGCCAAGAAATGGGGGCTCTTTTACAAGTTTCTCCGTAAAAATGTAATGATAAATGCGGTGAATTGTGCCATGAAAAATGGATATGAAGCGGTCACCTGTGGCCATACTCACTACCCAGAGGATATAGTTTTCAATGGTATTAGGTATATTAACACGAGTGCTTGGACCGAATGTCCTGTATTTTACCTTCAGGTAACCGGTAATGGATTGTATCTAAAGACCATAGAAGAATCCTCTTGTAAATTATGAATTCACGACCTGTGATTTCTGCTACTCTGCAATTTATCTGGAAATCTAAAATTGATTCAATTGGTTGTGATATCATATTCCAAAAATTGAACGGTAAAGGAGTGTTTTGACCAGTTTATCTAAACCCGCCCAAGGACTGCTTTTAAGACCTGAGATAGCATCCTTTCTGGTGAAAATATCATCCACCTCAAAATCCTGAAATATGTCTGATATACAGCCCGGCAGGCAGGTAAAATACAGGTAAGTGATTTTACTTCTTCTTCAAATCAAATGCTTTTATCTTTTCTACCACGTATGCTATCTGATTATCTGAAAGCTCAGGATATATGGGGAGGGCCACCGTATGCAAAGCTGCATGCTCGGCTTCAGGAAAATCCCCTTTTTTGCAACCCAAATCGGAAAAGCAGGCCTGGAGATGCATGGGCACCGGATAATACACTTTTGTCCCGATTCCGGTGAAATTTTTATGGTTTGTTTGGGCTATGACATTGAGATTAAGTACGACCTCAAATTCATCTGCTTGTTTGTTAGACCAAATTTCTTACGAAGATTTTTTCGGTGAAAATTGACGGTGGTTTCGGATATGTTCAGGACATCTGCAATTTCCTTGCTGCTTTTTCCGTCTTTGATCAAGGCGACCACTTTTATTTCCTGGGGGGTCAGAATAATTTGGGCATTTGAAAATTTTTGAAGGAGCGGGGAAATAATATCTTTCAGATGATTTTCAATGATTTCAACGAGGGTCTTATTTCTGGGTTTTAATGGAACTCCCTTTAACTTTTCAACATACGGCAAAACCAACTCTTTGACATTGGTCAATACATTTCTTTCAAGCTCCAGTTTGTCGTTTTCCCGATGTTTGATCAGCACTTTGAGTGCAATATTGGCCTCCTCAAGGCTTTGCTTCTGTTCTTTGAGTTCTTCACGGCTTTTTCTTAACGCTTCTTCGACAAGTTTTAACGCCGTTATATCTTCATGACTAATGATCACCCGGACGGGTTTCGTATCAGACATGCGGATGGCCCGCATGTAGTACCAATGCTTGCTGTCCTGAGAATGACAGGGATAATCAAATAGAAACTCCTGGGTATGACCCTGGATAACCTGCCGAATCCCTTCTGCGATATTATGGGCATCTATCGCGTCCTCTCCTGTAGCGGCATCGCAGACCTCCAGGTAGTTGATTCCCTTGTAGTCAAAGTCTTCCGGCATGCCGTTTTTAACCGAATAGGCTTTCCATGCGCGATTGGTTTCAAGGATAACGCCGTTTTGGTCCAGAATGGCGATGTGTGCTGAGAGGGAATTAATGACCGCCTTGGCCAGTTCTTCGGAAAAATTCAAAGATTCAATATGGGGCTTGGCATCCTGAGGCTGGTTTTTCATATGTGTACTCCCTGGTTCGAGCAATCAAATTATGTCGTCTTTTTAGCTGTATTTAAACATTACTCTATTAGCGGGGGCATTGTAAAGCGGAACATGAAGTGCGGGATATCGGAAACCGTGCTGAAATTGTCACCGGGTATTCAAATGATGAAGAGGTTATTCGATAATGTCTTTTTGCTGAAGTTTTTTTCTGAGGTTTTCAACACGACGACGATTGACACCAAAATCTGAGTGACCGGTTCTGGAGGCTGAGCGAATATGAATAATGCCGTTAGATGGGATTAAATGAAGCGTGAGGTCATCAACAAATCGAAAAATCATGCTTCTGCATTCTGCATGAATATCGCTGTTATCTGCTGAAACTATTTTTGTTCGGGACAGTGAGCCAACTGTTTTATGAACAATATCCCAGCTTGTTTCAGGATCTTTTTTTAATTTAAAGGGTTCAACCCGGTATTTTGGGTTTTTTGCTAATGAAGACACGCAATTGGGCGTATCCGGACAATCCAATAACCCTGATGATTCGCTATTGTGACGTTCCGCAGGGTTCCCGGAACATCCCCATAAGATCGTAACAAGCATCAAAGACCCAATGGAAATCTTGATCATTTTTTTCATTTCTTTGCCATCACCTTTTACGAGAGCCATTTCGCAATCAAAAAACTTATTGAAGCCACCACGGAACAGAGAAAAACGCCCCACAAAATATCGACCATCACCACCTTTAACGGCCAATTTTTTATGGTGGCCATATTGGTCAAATCGTATGTTGCGTAAGTAAAAAAACCGTACAAACTGCCCCACAACAGCGCTTTTCCCAATGAATCTTTTTCTAATGCCGGCACAACAGCAAAAATGATAATACCTACGATATACAGCAAATAAAAGCTGATTGCCGCCGACCAGTTCACATCCGGACTCAATATAAATCCAAGATGGTTTCGATAAAACTTTTTTGCAACAAATCCCAGCCAAATAATATCAACGGCAAAAAATACCGGTACGGTCAATGCATAAAGTTTTAAGTAGTAGATTAAATTCATTGTGTCACTCTTTTCCAACAATTCAGAAATGTTTGTGTACGGACAAACATCTCAATAATGACTTAAAACCACCATAATCATTTTTATGTCGCTAATCAAGGGATAAGGTTTGAGTCCTCAAGGATAGAAAAAACTGTTCTGAATGGTTACAACAAAACAATAGGTATTACCTATTACTATACGCCGATTTTGCTCGTATTGAATATTCTTTGAACGTACATATAATAAATTATAGTTAGTGTTTTTCAGATTTACAAAAATAATGATTTATTTAAACCTAAAAAAAAATTGAGGGACGGGTTCATGAAACACATTGTATATACTGCAATAATTATTTCAGTAATGGTATTGATCAGCGTAACGCCCAATGTTAATGGAGCAGAAATCGAAGGGGTGCATTTTGAAAACACCTACGAGACAAACGGGATCCAAATGAAAATTCAGGGTACGGGACTGCTTCGGTATCTCGGTTTTATCAAAGCCTATGTCGGTGCACTTTACTTTGAGGAGGGGAGTTCCGTAGAGGATGTTCTTTCTGACAAACCCAAGCGCTTGGAGGTTGAGTATTTCCATGCCTTAAAAGGGGAAGATTTCGGAATTACCACAAACAAAGTGATTGCAAAAAATACGGATGTACTGACCTTGGAAAAAATTCGACCACAAATTGATTATCACAACTCACTTTATGAAGATGTCCACCCTGGAGACCGGTATTCATTGACATATATCCCGGGAAGGGGCACAGAGCTGGCATTAAATGGAAAAACCAAGGGCATTATCAAAGGTGCTGATTTTGCGTCCGCGCTCTTTTCGATGTGGTTGGGGGAATCCCCCATGAACGAACCGTTTAAAAAGCAGTTGCTGGGGTTAAGATGAAAGCTGAAGCCCAAAAATCTGTTCCGTTTCATAAAAAGATTGCTTATGCTGCACCGGCTTATGCCCTTGCAGTGGTGGGAATACCGATTTATGTTTATATACCGAAGTTTTATACGGACATTATCGGGGTCAATGTTGTGTTAATGGGCTATATTCTCTTGAGCGTTCGAATTTTCGATGCCATAACAGATCCGGCCATAGGGTACATTTCCGATCGAATCAAGACGCCGTTCGGCAGAAGACGGCCGTTTATCGCAGGAGGGTCTTTCTTCGTATCATTGTCAATGTACTTTTTATTCAATCCTCCACAAGCGTCTTCATCTTATTCTGCCCTGTGGTTCGGATGTTGTATCTATGCGTTGTTTTTTTTCTGGACGCTGGTCAGTGTACCTTATGAATCTTTGGGCCCTGAAATTACCTTTGACTATAATGAACGGATTTCTTTATTTGGCGTGCGGGACGGTTTTTTGATTGCCGGAACACTCGCTGCTGCAAGTTCGCCGGCTATGGTGGAATGGCTGTTTAATCTCTCAAATACCGCTCAGGGAGAACGGGCCAAATTTTTCTGGATGGCCGTAATTTATGCGCCTTTCGTTATCGGTTTTTCATGGTGGTGTGTGCTTTCCATAAAAGAGTTGCCTCACAAACGTGTAAACCGTCCTATGGGGGTTGTAAAGGGGCTACGGCAAACAGGTCGAAACCGACCGTTTGTCATTCTCCTCATTGCATACACCATAAGTGCCATCGGGAATAACCTTCCGGCCACGTTGATTCTTTTTTACGTAGAGTATGTATTGCAATCAAAATTGGCAGACTTTTTTTTGCTGATATACTTTGTTACCGGTATTGTTTTCCTTCCAGGATGGATTTCGATTTCACGCAAGATTGGCAAAAAACCGGCTTGGTTGACGTCCATGGCTATAAATACGGGCGCTTTTTTCGGTGTTTTTTTTCTTGGCCCTGGGGATACAGTGATCTACGGGGTGCTGGTGTTTTTATCTGGAATCGGTTTCGGTGCCACCTTGGCGATTCCATCTTCCATACAGGCCGACGTCATCGACTATGATGAATGGTTAACCGGTGAAAGACGTGAAGGACAATATATCGGTTTGTGGTCGATTTCAAAAAAGCTCGCAGCGGCGGTTGGTATCGGTGCCGGACTTTCAATTCTTGGTGCAGCAGGCTACACGCCCAATGTGGAACAATCTGAACAGGTAAAATTAGTTTTACGGACGCTTTATGCATTGGTGCCGTCCGTGTGTAATTTGATTGCCATTTTAATTGCGCTGGCTTATCCGATCAGCGGCAAGGTTCATGAAAACATACGGAAAGCCATTGATGATCGAAAGGACGGCTTCTTAGTGATCAATCCCATAAAACCAATGTCTTCGACGGTCTGAAGATGGAACTTAAGATTCGCACCCGTTGATTGATGAGTAGCCTATAAATTAAGAGAAGGTGGAGTGATGATATGGAACATTTAATTTTTATATTCAGTCTCAATTTGGCTGCCGTTATCTTGATGATGACTATCGGATGGTTACTCAGTCTTGTTCTTAAAAATGTAACGGTGGTAGATAGCTTGTGGGGGTTGGGATTTGTCATGATTGCCTGGACAACCTTTTTTTTAACAGATGGTTTTTTAGGACGAAAGCTGTTCATCGCATTTTTGGTAACGTTGTGGGGTGTAAGGCTTAGTACTTATCTGACGTGGCGCAACTGGGGAAAGGGGGAGGATCCCAGATATGGTTTGTGGCGTGAAAAGAGCGGAAAACATTTCTGGATCGTGAGCCTTTTTAAGGTGTTTTTGCTCCAGGCTGTATTTTTGTGGGCCATTTCAATTTCAATTCAGTACGGCGTGGCGTCGAAGACACCGGAAATAATCACCAGGCTGGATGTGTGCGGTTTAATCCTTTGGGGGGTGGGTTTTATATTTGAAGCTGTTGGTGATTGGCAGTTGGCGGTATTTAAATCCAACTCCGCCAATAAAGGAAAAGTCATGGATCAGGGATTGTGGGGCTATACCCGACATCCCAATTATTTTGGTGAATGTCTCATGTGGTGGGGGATTTTTCTCATTGCATTTTCAACACCAAACAGCTGGTGGACTGTTTTGAGTCCTCTGATCATTACTGCGGTGCTGCTGAAAATGACAGGGATTCCTTTAACCGAAAAAACCATCGTAACCCATCGGCCGGGTTACAAAGAATATATTCAGCGTACCAACGCTTTTATTCCCTGGTTTCCAAAAGCAAAGAAAAAATAAGGGGACGTGTTTACGGGGCATGCTTCCTCGCGAAAATTAAGGTTTTTATGTGGAAAAACAGGTACGTTGATCAGACCAGAGGGGGGAGCACAGGTTCCCGTCTACACATGGGTTTGGTCAACAGCATCTGAACATCCCCGAGATATCTTTCCGCAAAGCCCCCTTCACAATAGCAAAGATAATATTCCCACATTCGAATAAAGGTCTCTGAAAATCCCAATTTACGAACGTCATCAATGTGATCAAAAAAACGTTTTCGCCATTCGGCAAGTGTTCGGACATAATGTGGTGTGATATCCTCAAGATGAAACAGCTTCAGATCTGTCTTACGGGCTATTGAACTCATAATGGCACGGATTGAGGGAATACAACTGCCCGGAAAGATATACCGCTTAGAGAAATCCACCGAACGTTTATGAGCGTCAAACACCTGATCAACAATGGTGATGGCCTGAAGAAGCATCATGCCGTTTGCCTTGAGCAACCGACTGCAGATTTCAAAAAAAGTATTCAGATACTGATGGCCCACCGCTTCGATCATTTCAATGGAAACCAGTTTGTCAAATTTACCGCCAAGATGTCGATAATCCTTGCGAAGCAATCTGATTCGATGGGACAAGCCGGATGCTGAAATGCGTTTTTTGGCCAAAGCATACTGTTCATCGGAAATGGTTGTGGTGGTCACGCGACATCCATAATTTTTTGCAGCATGTATGGAAAAACCGCCCCATCCACCGCCGATTTCGACAACATGATCTTCGGGACAAAGCTGGAGTTTGCGGCATATTCGATCGTATTTTGCGATGGAAGCCGCTTCCAGGGTACTATTTTCGTTCTCAAAGATGCCACAGGAGTAGGTCAATGTTTTATCTAGAAAAAGCCGATAAAAATCGTTTCCCAAGTCGTAATGGACAACGATATTTTCTTTGCTGCCTTTCAAGGTGTTTCGTCGAAAGTAGTGATACAATCTATGAACAGGATCAGAAAGCCAAGACCAGCCTTTGTCCATTTTTTCCATCAGTTGCTGATTCAAAATCACCAGGCGTATGACATGGGTCAGATGGGATGTTGACCAAAGTCCGGCCATATAGGCTTCGGCAGAACCGATGCTGCCGCCAAACACGGTACTCGTATAAAATCGCGGGTGATGCACATGAATGGTCGCCTGCAAAGAACCCCTTTTTGATAATTGACCAAATGGGTACTGCTGATTTTTTTCGATCAGGGTCAGTTTTCCGATCTTAAAATCTTTTATCAGAGCAAAAAAAAGTCTACGGGACAGTCTGTCGACAAAGGTTCCCCGAAGACATTTCAGGGCAGATACTTTATATGGCATTAATGTTTCCGTCATGGGTCATTTCCTTTATATGGCAGTGATCTCTTTTTGGGATGCGTAAAAAATGGGGTGTTTTTCAGCACCAGACGCAGTGCCTGAAAATGAATCATTGTCGTCACTTTCAACGTCAATAACGGATATTTCATAAGCACCCGGGTCAATTCTTTATGGCTGATGGGCCGCCTTTTCAGCATCAGACTGGCATCGAACAGCTTTTTACCTTTTTCCATATCGATCATATGAACGCGAATGATGTCTCCAGGCACACGAAATCGCCAGTCGTACTGTATATCCATATCAATAAACGGTGACACATGAAAAATTTTGTTGAAACGATATCGACGCCAATGATCAACGGGGTGTTCATTGTGGGTATCACCGAATACATAACAATGGCGCTCCCCCCAGGGGGTATTGTGAATTTCAACCACGATGGTTTCAACCCTGATATCTGAAGCGTCGTAGCAGTAATAAAAACTGGCCGGATTAAAGCAATATCCAAAATATCTCAAGTGGGTCAACAATCGAATCGGCCCGGCCGGTCGTTTCCCACGGTGAGTTTGAACAAGATCCCGAACAGCCGTATCCATGGGCACAAAAGGATCGCCAAAATGGTCTTTTCGGCGAAAATAAGCAACATTCCATCGTTGGTATGACCACAGGGGGTGAATATCGAAAAGTGTGGGAAGTTCCTCTAGATCGAGAAACATAAAAAAGAGCCGGTATTGAAACATGTTTGGCCGGGGTCTGAAGCGCCGATGCCTTACAGTGCCTTCATATATCGCACTCTTTATCATGACAATGCTTTTCCAAAATGTTTGCAAACCGCCAGGGCACTGTTCACGCCGTCCTCATGAAACCCGTAACCCCAATAGGCGCCGCAGAAATAGGTCCGATTTTTTCCATTGATTTCATCCTGTTTTCGGCGCGCGCCCAAACTGCTCGGATCGTACACCGGATGATGGTAACTGATACTTTGAATAACACGGTCAGAATGGATCTTCTCCGGCATGTTTAAGGTTACGCAAAACTCTTCCGTCGCCTTTAGGCTTTGTAGGATATTCATATCATAGGTCAGCGCAACCCGTCCTTTTTCTTCTTTGGGGATGTGATAGTTCCAACTGGCCCAGGCCGTTCTTTTGGGCGGAAGGAGTGATGTGTCGGTGTGTAAAACAGCCAGATTTTCCTGGTAGGGAATGGCACCTAATACGTCTCTTTCCAGGTCCGAAGGATCCGCCAGCATCTGGAGTGCCTGGTCGCTGTGAGTGGCAATGACCACTTGATCAAAGGAGGCCTTTTCTCCTTCCTTTGTGGTAACCTCGACGTTTTCCGGGAATCGTTCGACCGATGCCACCGGCGAGTTCAGACGGATCCGGTCTTTATAGGGTCGGGTTAAGGGCTCGATATACTGGCTCGACCCCCCTTTGATGACCAGCCATTGCGGCTGATGACGTACGTTCAAAAAACCATGGTTGTTAAAAAATTCTACCAGATATCGTGCCGGAAACTTTCTAAACTGAACAGGATCCGCCGACCAGATGGCTTCTCCCATGGGAATAATGAAATGTTCGATGAACGTATGACTGTAATTCTTTTGTTCCAGATAGTCCTGAAGGGTGATGCTGTAATCATCGGATCGAATGAGTTCCGACGCTTCACGCCGGAACCGAAGCGCATCCCAAAGCATCCGGTAAAATGAGGGACGGAAAAGATTTTTTCGCTGAACAAATAAAGCGTTCAAGGTGCTGGGGGAAAAAACCAGCCCCGTTTGATCGCATTGAACGCTAAAACTCATGTTCGACGGTTGCCAGGTCACCTTGAGTGACCGCATCAATTTGATAAAATTCGGGTAGGTCTTTTCATTGAATACGATGAAACCGGTATCCACCGGATAGGAAATACCCTCGATGGATACATCGATGGTGTGGGTATGCCCGCCGATGTAGTCATTGGCCTCATAAAGAACAATGTCGTGGTCTTGACTCAGAAAATATGCGGAGACCATACCGGAAATGCCGGATCCTATAACTGCAATTCGCATCGATTTTACCCCTCTTTAAATTCGATTCAAGACTTTTCGTTGCGGCAATATGGATTGCTACAACAGCTTAGAACTATCGGTGACCTTAAACCCAAAGGGATTTATTTTGCCTTCAATTTTTCAAGAAGGTTCGAAAGTTGAACCACATGTCTTCGCTCTTCTTTGATAATCTCATCGATCCGATCTTGCCCGGACTGATGAGGTATCAAATCTTTGATCCCGAGATAAAATAGAATCGAGTCCTTTTCAAGGCCCACGGCGATTCGGAGTATTTCCTCAAGGGTTTCATCTCCGGTGAGGGAATCAGCAACAGAAGGACTCCCTTCTCCACCCATGGTGTCCGCCATTGCGGCAAGATACTGACCCACCTCGTCATAGGGGTCGAACACCTTCGGGCTTTTTTCCTTTTCGGTAAGGATCTTTCGCATTTCGGTGAATATCTTCCGGTGCTGATCTTCCATGTTGGCAAGACCTGTCAGAAATTTTTGATTTTTGGTATCGGATTGCAAACCTGCGGCCTTGCGGTAAAAGGCCGCACCATTGTTTTCAATGCGGATTGCCATTTCAAAAACCTCATCTGGGTTAAACACGATGGCCATTTTGTTTCCTCCTTTTTCTGATGGGCATGTTTGGTCTGGAGGTGATTTGCATCAAAAATTCATGAGAATACTGATCAGGACTATTCGACGGGAACACCTTTTTTTTTCAGGTCTTCAAGTATCGCCTTGAGTTGGGATTTTTCACAATCTTCAATGTGGTAGACATTTTTTACGCCATCCATAAACAGCAATACAAAATGGCCGTTGTCATCCACGTAGGCCTTACGAATATAATCATCGTTAAGCCATGGCGTAAGTGATTTCATAAAATCGGACAAATTGCATGTTTTCATTGAAACACCTCCTAACTTCCTGGGTTTTCCGAAATGCCGAATGCGTCGTAAAAAACCATTTGTGATGGAGTTTAAAAGTTTACTATATCCTATTACCGTAAAAAGACAAAGTCAAAAAGGAATGTGTCTTTCTGTTTATTCCATGTGATTTCTGAAATGGTATAAACAATCGTGCAACACATCTTAAATTTAAGAGTTTGCCTTGACTTGATGTCGTATCAGAAATACATTTATCTTCATTATGTCATCCCTCAATTGTGAAAAGAGCGAATCAATTTCAACCATTTATTTTACCTTAAAGATCATAGTCCTTGGTAACAGGGTTTTTTACTCGTAAAGGATATTGAACATGCTAAATCTTCCAAAAGATATGGAATCGATATCCGTTAAATTGAATCAGACATTGATGCCCAACCAGATCCAGCGTCTTCAACAACAAATCGAATTTATGCTCGAAATCGATAAGCTCAAGCATATATTGCGAAGGACGATTTTGACGGATCGATCCCGAGAGGAAAATTCGGCGGAGCACTCATGGCATATTGCCATGGCTGCATTCTTATTTTCAGAATATGCACAGGATCAGGAAATTGATTTGTATCGGGTGATCAAAATGATGCTGGTGCATGACCTGGTGGAAATTGATGCGGGTGATACGTATTGTTATGACGATCAGAGCCGACAGGATCAAGCCCGACGGGAGCAGGCGGCGGCTGAACGCATTTTTAAAATCCTCCCTACGGACCAGTCTCGATCTTTTCGTGCATTATGGGATGAGTTTGAAAACAGAGATACTCCGGAATCAAAATATGCAAATGCCCTGGATCGCTTTCAACCGTTTTTGCAAAATTATTTTACCAAGGGTCAAATCTGGCGGAAAAATAACATCACTCGTCGTCAGGTGATGGACAGAATGCAGCCGGTGTTTGATGGGGCGCCCCTTTTATGGAATCTTGTTAACCTATTCATCGATGATGCTGTTGAGAAAAAATATCTAAAAGGATAGCTATGGTGCCAGAGCATAAAACAAGACCGGTCATCAATGCCAAAAATCTCACGCGGATCTATAGGATGGGTGACAGTGAGGTGATCGGCATCAATGATATCGGCCTTGATATTGCTCCCGGTGAGTTGGTTGTACTCAAAGGTAACAGCGGCTCTGGAAAGAGCACCCTTTTATCGCTCATCGCCGGTTTGGATCGTCCCACCCGGGGGTTCCTGAATGTTGCCGATCATGATCTTACCCAAGCGACACCATCCGATCTCACGCATTTCCGGCGCAACGTCGTAGGTATGGTCTTTCAATCTTTCAATTTAATGCCCACTTTGAACGTGGTTGAAAATGCCTGCCTGCCGGGATTGCTGGCGGGAAAATCTGCGGACCGGATAACCTCCAAGGCCATGGATCTGTTGGACTGGTTGGGTCTTTCGACCCGGCGGAATCATTTGCCGGCCCAGCTTTCCGGTGGAGAAATGCAACGTACAGCCATCGCCAGAGCTTTGATCAATGATCCGGATATTATTTTGGCCGATGAACCCACGGGGAACCTGGACAGTCGAAACGGCCAAATTGTGGTGGAGTTGTTTGCGGAGTTGAATCGTAAATGGAACCGAACCGTGATCATCGCCACCCACAGCGATATTGCAGATTCGTTGGCATCCATGAGCATCTGTCTGAAAGACGGAATGATTACAGATCAATCATGCGACATATAGGCTTTTTCTTCCGATTTTTTATTTGGTTCAGTCTGCGAAACATGAAAAAGCACTTGGGTCGAGCATTGACGGTGCTTTTGGGGATCGCGCTGGGTGCCGCCGTCTTCACCAGTGTGCGACTTTCCATCCATGCTGCGCTTGATTCGTTTACCCGCAGTATGGACGTTATTGCCGGGAGTGCAGATCGGGTCATGGTCCAACCCGGGGGGCAAGTTCCCGAAGAATGGGTGGCCAAACTCATGCAATTTCCCGCCATTCGTGAAGTTTCACCGGTTTTGACCACATATGTCCGTTTATCCGATGAAAATTCCGAACCGTTTTTATTGATCGGTGTTGATCCGATCATGGATCAAAGCTTTCGCAAATGGCAAATTTCCCAGCGCACGAAAGAAGAAGCCGAAAGCTGGATTGAACTGCTCAAAAGACCCTATAGCCTGATCGTCGGAACGTCTCTGGCCGAAAAATACGGACGTCATCGCGGCGATCACCTCTTTATCGAGCATACCCGACAAACCGCAAAATTCGAAATTGTAGGGATTCTGTCCCCCACTGGTTTGGCCATGGCACAAGGGGGGATGATTGCCTTAACCGACATCGCCACTTTTCAGGAGTTCACCCAGCTTTACGGACAGGTGGATCGTATTGATATAAAACTCGATCCCAATGCGACAAGCAAAGATATCGATAGCATCCGTAAAATATTTTCCGATAATTTCCTGTTGGGATCTCCGTCTGCCGCAAAAGAGAGTGGGCAGGGATTGATTCGCGCTTATCAGCTCAATCTTTCGATTCTAAGTTTTGCCTCACTGTTTGTGGGCATGTTTCTGGTATACAGCCTGGTGGCGCTGAATGCGGCTTCTCGGCGTCACGAACTGGCCATATTGCGCGCTACCGGTGCATCGCCATATATGCTGTTTCTGATTTTTTTGGCAGAAGGGGCCATGTTCGGCGTTATCGGCTGGTTAACGGCACTTCCCATCAGCACCTTACTGGTTAAATACTTGCTGAAGGGCGTCAGCCAGACGATTTCGATATTGTTTGCCAAAGTTCAGGTGGACAAACTCTCTTTAAGTCCCTGGGAAGTGATATTGAGTTTCGGTATCACCGTGTTCATATCGAGTGTTTCCGCCTTGCAGCCGGCTTGGGAAGCCATGAAAGTATCCCCCAATGAGGCCATCGAAATATCCCATCATGGCATGCAATATAAAAAATCTCCCTATAAACTTGCCCTGGTAGGAATAGGATGCCTTTTTCTGGTAGTGCCGTTGTCCCTGCTCCCGGAGATGTTGAATATGAGCTTGCCGGGGTATTTCGCCATTTTGCTTTTGTTTGTTGGATTTTCTCTGTTCGCCCCCTGGGGCCTTCAACAGATGGGGCATATCCTGTCACCGGCGCTCCGTCGGTTTGTAGGAATTCCGGCCTATCTTGCCGGAAGATATGTTCGGGATAGCGGAACCCGAACCGCTGTTTCCGTGGGCGCCCTCATCACGGCTGTGGCATTATTTGCATCTTTGGTCATTATGATCTACAGCTTCCGCAGCACGGTGGAGCTGTGGACCGATCAGACCGTCAGCGGCGATATCTTTATCACGACTAAAATGGGAGAAATCAACCGGTTTCGCTTTCCCATACCTCAGGACGTTGTGGATGGACTGGAGGAATTCAAAGATCAGGTGGACATTGTTCCCAGCCGGCGGTATTTTTTGACTTATGACCAATTCCCGTATGAATTCGAACTGTTGGATATCGATGTCTTTTTGCGTCACGGAGGCTTTGTCTGGTTAAAAGGTGATCCGGATCAGGTTCGAACATTGTTGACGCACGGTAAAGGGGTTGTGATTTCTGAAGTCTTCTCCAATCGAACCGGGTTGACCATGGGCGACATGTTTCGGGCCCAAATTGAATCATCGTTCGTCGAACTTCCGGTGCTGGGCATCATTCGGGACTATCGGACCCAGGGTGGTGTGGTTTTTTACTCCCTATCACCATTCAAAACACGTTATCATGATGTTCAATGGGGTGGATGCCGTATCTTTTTAAAAGATCGCACAAAAGATCTTAAAACAGCCGTTGCCGATTTGCAAAATAAATTCCTAATACGTTGGGGAGATACATTGGACATCATCAGCGGTCATGCGCTGCGAAATACCATTTTAAGGGTCTTTGATGAAACCTTTGCCATCACCACCGTTCTGTTGCTCATTGCATTGGCCATAGCCGCCTTGGGCATTGCCACAACACTGACGGTATTGGTGCTGGAACGCTCAAAACAGTTAAATACGCTTTCTGCCGTGGGTGCCGACTTTGGGCAGATTCGATCCATGATTCTGTGGGAAGCGGGCTTTTTGGTCGTTGCCGGGGAATTGGCCGGGATTGTTTGCGGATTTGTCCTGTCTTATATTCTGGTGTATGTCATCAATCGACAATCCTTTGGCTGGACATTCCTTTATGAAGTCAACTGGGGAGCCCTGGCCATGTCATTGCCGTTGATTATTTTGACGGCTCTAGCTGCCGCATACCCGGCGATCAAAATGGTGTTTCGAGAGTCACCGGCTATATTGCTGAGAGAAAATTAACCCGCATTTCTCATTAAGAATTTATTTTGATTGTGAAATAAAAAAGAAACTGAATTAACCTAATGATATTATATCAAATCCGGGTGATTATGGTTTAAAACAAAATTCTTTGATGAATCCTAACATTTTAAACATAAATTCTTCACCAAAGGCAAGTCTGAGCAACACAGGAACTACGTTATTCAGTCCTCGAAGTAAAGTACTACGTCTTCGGACTGAAATGCCTTATTCCTGTGCCGCTCAGTCTCGTGAGAAAACCGGGCTAAGACGTTTGAATATAACGTACTATAGTAAACGACTGATGCTTTTTTTACTGTTATTTTTTGCTTTTAGCCATGTGTGGGTGGTCTACGCTGAAGATACAACGGGATATCTGAGCGTCACCGGCCCCTGCGATTTTGAATTCCCTGATGATCACGCATCGCATCCAGGCTATCGAACAGAATGGTGGTACTATACCGGAAATTTACAATCCGCAGTGGGGAATCGCTATGGATTTCAGCTCACTTTTTTTAGAAGACAAATCATTCCTTTAGAATCTGAAAAGAAATGGCCCACGCCCGCATCTGCCTGGCGTGCCAACCAGATCTATCTGGCCCATGCAGCCCTATCGGATCTTGACGGAAAACGCCATTTTTATGTTCAACGCATGGGGCGAGGAGTGCTGGGGATTGCCGGTGAACTCCGGGATAATGATATCGTTCGTATCTTTCTTAATAAATGGTCCACCCAAATCGGTCCAAAAGTTCACCATCTGAGGGTGACTTCCGAGCGATTCGATTTTGATCTCGATTTGTCACCTGTCAAACCACCCGTATTTCATGGAAACGATGGTTACAGTCAAAAAGGTTCAACGCCCGAAAGGGCCAGCTGCTACTATTCATTGACCCGGCTTGAGACCAAAGGACAGGTGACACTCGCTGGAAAAACATTTTCCGTCAGCGGCCTGTCTTGGATGGATCATGAATTCAGTACTGCATCATTGGAACCCGGGCTTGTGGGGTGGGACTGGTTCAGCCTTCAGTTATCCGATAACACGGAAATCATGATCTATCTTTTGCGACAAAAAGACGGCAAACTCAATCTTGCTTCCAGCGGCACCTATATCCGTTCCAATGGAAAAACAACACATTTATCCAGAAATGATATTGAAGTGACCGCAACAGATACCTGGAATAGCCCGAACTCCGGTGCGGTTTATCCGGCCCGATGGCAACTAAGGTTGCCGTCGTTGTCTATGGATCTAATTATTGTTCCCAACCTGGCAGACCAGGAAATGAGAACTCACGAAAGTACCGGCATGACATACTGGGAAGGGAGCGTATCCGTCCAAGGGTTTGAAAACGGTCGTCGGATAAGCGGAAAAGGATATGTGGAGCTCACAGGGTATGCCAAAGCGTTTGGTTCACCTTTGCAGTAAAGCAACCAGCTCTTAAAGTCCGATAACCTCACTCTTCAGAGGTTATCGGACAGTTAGAAACATCTTTATAAACAAAAGATCGATACGTCTCGGTTCTTTATGTTTAGCCTGGTACGTCTACTGGTGCGGCTCTTCCGCCGATGTAGTCAATGACTTCGTCATAGGTATTGGTCAAGTTGCCCTTGACGCCCTCGATTTCATCTCTTATCGGTTTCCATTCCAGAGGGCATTCCGTCCTGAGTTCATGAATCCTGTCTTCCAATTCGGTGACAACCATCTTGAGGTCTTGAATATTTGGAAGAATTTTTTCCAGTTCCGCAGATCCCAATTGATCGGCCTTACGAATGGTGTCAAAAATTTTTGCTTTCCATAAGGTCAGCTCCATATCCACATTTGAACAATAGTCTTTTATTTCCATGGTATCCTCCTTTAATAATTTATCCCTTGATTTAGATGAGTCGGTCAATTTTAGTTTACTCGGTTAAGTTTCAAAAACCTTTTCCTACAAGATTCAACGATTTAATAATCGAATAAAAAATGTTCTTTAAACATACAATAAGCTCAAATAGATTAATTGCAATAAGAGGAGATTCCGGGTTTTATGGTAGGTTAATACTCTCAATTATGGAGTTGGATTTCCTGGTATGTGAATATAATACTACTGCGCCGGTAATTTCATCAATCTGATATAAATACTGAGGCATATCAAGAATTAAGATAGGAATAATTTATTAGACATTATTCTCTTATCGGTGGTTCGGTGGTGGCTGTGATCTGTATCAGTGATCAAAGGATCAGCTTATTTCCATATACGTAGGAGGTATCACCGGTTTCATTCCAAATGCAATCAACACAACATCTTGTATAGCCATCCAAATCAAAAAGCGTGGACTTTTAACATCAATCCACACTTTTTGTCT
>Ga0307425_1000595_pt1 | contig 22666 bp, 13 predicted proteins | sample SalMarWE160330MG_FD_202152 | JGI IMG/M metagenome (GOLD analysis project Ga0307425, IMG submission 202152) | Salt marsh sediment microbial communities from the Plum Island Ecosystem LTER, Massachusetts, United States - WE1603-30 | ecosystem: Environmental > Aquatic > Marine > Intertidal zone >...
GAATTTTCCTTCCAAGCTTGTCAAAGTCTTCAAGATCTAATTCAACGCCAATTCTTCCGGCAATTGCAAGCAAATGAATAATGAGATTTGTAGAGCCGCCAACAGCAGCATTTACAAAAATTGAATTCTCAAATGCTTTTCTTGTAAGAATTTTGGAAAGAGTTAAATCTTCTTTTACCATTTCAACAATACGGCGACCAGATAATTGAGTTAAAACTTTTTTACGTGCATCGACAGCAGGAATGGATGACATTCCCGGTAATGTTAATCCCAGAGTTTCAACCATAGTTGCCATTGTGGAAGCTGTTCCCATCGTATTGCAATGCCCCTGACTTCTTGCTGCACAAACTTCCGCTTCAAGCATATCCTCTTCTGAGAACTCGTTGGATTTTACTTTTTCTTTTATTGTCCAGTTAAAAGAACCGGAACCAATAAATCCGCCTCTGAATCTTCCGTTTAACATTGGTCCGCCGGGAACAACAATGGTCGGCAGATCAACACTGCAAGCTCCCATTAATGTGGAAGGGGTTGTTTTGTCGCATCCCGTTAAAAGAACAACGCCGTCAATCGGGTTTGCACGGATTGATTCTTCTACATCCATACTTGCAAGATTTCGAAACAACATTGTTGTAGGACGCATAATAGTTTCGCCCAAAGACATCACAGGAAATTCAAGAGGAAAGCCGCCGGCTTCCAGAACTCCACGTTTTACTATTTCTGCAAAATCTCTTAAATGCCCGTTACAAGGAGTTAATTCAGACCAGGTATTGCAAATTCCAATTACTGGTTTGCCGCGAAAATGATCATCGGGATAACCCTGGTTTCTCAGCCACGAACGGTGAACGAATCCCATTTTATCCAAGCCCCCAAACCATTCCTGACTTCTTAATTTATAATTTGTTTTCATTTAACAATTTAAATTGATTTAATGTGTGTTTATATCAAAGTATTTTTTTGCATCTTCAATCACTTTATTTTGCTTGATGAAAGAAAGTGATTTACCGTTATATTCAAAATTGCTTAACTCTGGGAAGTATGTACCTTTCAGAGTTAGCTCGAGTTGTTTATCAAGCCAAGTGATTGTGATGGTAGTAATATAATCTACTTCAAAATATTGAGTATCGATTTCAATATCTTTATCACTGCAATATAAATTTTCTACCAACGCATTTTTAAGAATTTCTAAATGAGCATTCAGTTTTTTTTGGGATTCTAACCTATCCATAGTTTTTACTCCTCCACTAAAAATTTTATTTATTTTATCTAGAAATTATTATTCCCATTGAATTGCAAAATACATGCTCGGTTCTGTTCCGATATTTTTTATTCTATGCGGAACACTCGAATCGAGAAAATATAAATCACCATCCGTACCTTTATAAAAACCATCACCAATTTGCATTTCTGTGTTGAATACTACTGCAATATCAAATTTGATTTAAGAATATTAATACCGTCTTCAGTGCCTTTGCTTTCCGGCTGTCCTCCACCGACATAAAGTTCAAATTTACCGGGGAGAATTACTCTTTCATTATAATCATTAATAATGGAAAATGCATCTGGTGAGATGGCGAAATCAACAGTTTGAACTTCTCCGGGTTTTAAATGAATTCTCTTAAATCCTTTTAATGAACGAATTGGAACGCGGACGGGCGCATTCAGATCTGAAATATAAACCTGAACAACTTCATCACCAGCAATCTTACCAGTGTTTCTAACATCTACTGAAAGTATTACTGTATCTCCTGCCATATAATTATCATTTATTTTCAAATTATCGTAGCTAAAGGAAGTGTAACTCAATCCGTAACCGAAGGGATAAAGAGGTTCACCCTTAAAATATCGGTATGTTTGAGTTGTCAAATTGTAATCTTCGAAGGAGGGAAGATCATCAACAGACTTGTAAAAAGTAACGGGCAGTCTTCCGCCTGGATTATAATCGCCAAAAAGAACATCTGCAATTGCCGTGCCTCCAGCCTGTCCGGGATACCAGGCTTCAATTATTGCTGGAATATTTTCGTCTGCCCAGTTTACTGCCAAGGCACTTCCATTTAACAGAACCAGCACAACAGGTTTTCCCAAACCATAAATTTCTTTTATTAATTCCTGTTGAACATCCGGTAAATCCAGACGTGTTCTGTCCCCGCGATCAAAACCATCCAATTTAATATTCATTTCTTCACCTTCTAATCTTGCAGTCAATCCCATACACATAATGATTACATCAGACTGTTTTGCAATTTCCAGAGCTTCCTTTTCTAGTTCATTATTTAAATTATCACTTGGTGATGACCAAACTAATTGAACCTGTGCATCACCGTAAGTTTCTTTTGCTTCCACTTTTATTTTATATTTTTTACCAGCTTCAAGATAAATAGGATTTGTTTTTCTCAATCGTGGGTCACCATATTCATTTCTGAAATGGTATGAAGTATTTGCTATAACAGAATCGTTGAGATATAAATTGGTGTTACAGGTTGAAATAATTCCTAATTGGTATTGACCTGATTTTAGAGGAATAAGTTCTCCGCTCCATCTCACGCTAAAATTATCATCATCCATATCATTTCTTGGAGCGCCTTCTTTCCAATCAGCATTCAGATTATTATCGATTTCGGAAAAAAGAGCTCCTCCATTCAAATCTTTATTATTAAAATATTCAACGTTAAGTCCATTTTCATTATCGTGAAATAAAACATCTGAAGGAACAACTTCAAAATAGGGGAGTCCTTCCACGAGTTCGCATCCCCTTGCATACAATACTTTTGAATGACCCGATAGTTTTTCTTTAATTCCGCGTAAAGGTGTTATCGGATCAGAAGGTATACCGTTATAATTACCAAGAAGCATTAGCCATTCATTTGAGTTTGGACCGATAACAGCAACGGTTCCAATATCTTTTTTCAAAGGTAAAAGATTATTTTCATTCTTTAATAAAACGATTGACTCTCTCGCGGTTTCAAGAGCGAGTTTTTTGTGTTGCTTACTATCTACTATAGAATAAGGAATTTTAGTGTACTTTACCATTTCAGGTGGATCAAACATTCCAAGTTTGAACCTGGCGGTAAAGAGGCGTTTAACTGCAACATTTATCTCATTTTCGGTTATCAAATTTTCTTTAACTGCTTCATTCAAATGTTCATAGGTATTTGAGCATTCCAGATCACAACCGGATATTACAGCTAATGCAGCAGCTTCTTCAGGCGTCTGCACAATTTTATGATGACGGTAAATATCTCCTATAGCACCGCAATCGGATACAACATAACCATCAAAGTTCCACTCGTTTCTCAAAATATCGATTAATAATCTTCTGCTTCCGCAACAAGCTTCTCCGTCATATCTGTTATAAGCACACATTACTGAATAAGCTTTGCCTTCCATAATTCCCATTTTAAATTGGGGAAGATAAATCTCACGAAAATCTCTTTCATCTGTAGTTGCATCGAAATAGTGGCGTTCCGGTTCGGGTCCACTGTGAACGGCAAAATGTTTAACTGTAGCTATAGTTTTGAAATATTTAGGATCATTTCCCTGTAAGCCTCTGATGAATTGCACTGCTAATCTTCCGGTTAAAAATGGATCTTCTCCATAAGTCTCCTGTCCTCGTCCCCATCGTGGATCCCTGAAGATATTAATATTTGGCGACCAGAATGTGAGACCTTGGTAAATAAATCTTTTATTTTCTTTAACAAAGTTATGATGTTTAGCTCTTGCTTCATCTGAAATAGTAGTAGCAACACGCAACATAAGTTCCTCATCCCAGGTAGCACCAAGTCCTATTGCCTGTGGAAATACAGTTGCTAGTCCCGCACGTGCAACACCATGAAGACATTCATTCCACCAGTTGTATGCTGGTATTCCAAGTCTTTCGATAGGCGGTGCTGCATTCATCATCTGACTTATTTTTTCCTCAAGTGTCAATCTTCCAACCAAATCATTTACGCGTTCTTCGATACTCAGTCTAGTATCTAAAAAAGGGAAGTCGTTTTTTTCCTGTGCAAGTAAATGGAGGTTTACCAGTACTAATAAAGAAAAAATTAGTGATCGCATTTAAATTCCTATTTAATGAAAATTCACTGCTAGTACATATTTGCTGATTTTCAATCTATACTTATTCCCACTGGATAGCAAAATACATACTGGGTTTTGTGCCAATATTTTTAATAGCGTGAGGAATATTTGAACCGAGAAAGTATAAATCTCCATCTGTACCTTTGTATAAACCATCATCAATTTCCATTTCAGTTTTTCCGTTTATCATCAAGACAATTTCCGCGGCCCGGTGAGTATGAGGTTCATGGCTTTTTATTTCAGGATTAAGAGTGGTTACATGTATATCAAATCTTTTTGCCATCGAGGTTGGTCGGTTGAAATATTGTCTCATTCCTCCTTTATCATGTGGCTGATATTTCAGATCATTCCAGTCTGTTATAAAAGACCCGCCGGCTTCAATTCCTCTTTTGATATCTACAGGATATTTTGATTTATAAAGAAATACATAAAAAGTTGCATACGAATCACCGATGTTTTCAATTTCATAGCTATCTCCGGACATAATCAAAACTGTGCTTCCGGGAGATAAAATTTTATAATCATTTTTTAATGAAACTTTTACATCACCTTCTTTAATTATGATTAAAGTTTCGTCATCACTTTTTTCTTTAAATGAATTTCCCGGTTTGATTGTTAATGCATAAATATTAAGGTTTTCATCATCGGTTGTTCTTCCTTCAAGAATTTGTCTTTTCTCTATGTTGTCCGATTTCTCTACTTTCGAATCGTCCCATTTGTAAACCCCTGAAATTACAGAATCAGATTGAGCTGACGTAATACCACAAATCATTGTTATTAATAGTAATAGCAACATCTTCATATTTATTTTTTCCTCAATTAAATTTATAATCACGACCGGTTTGCATAAAAGCGGCTATGTTTTCTACCGGGGTTTCAAGTGGTAAATCGCAGCCGGTACTTAGAATGAAGTTTGGATAAGACTGCATATTTTTAAGTAAATCATTTACTTCTTTGCGAACATTGTTCCGATTACCTGTAAGTATCGAACCTATGGGATTTATGTTACCGATTATAACTACATCATTCGGTATTCTTTCAGCAACTTCAATAAGATTAATCCCTGCTTCAGTTGAATCCAGGCTTAGCGCATCAACACCGGCTTCACACATTTTTTCAACAAGATGCATCGTATTACCGCAGATATGATAAACTGATTGAACACCGGATTTTCTGCAAACTTCACTAATAGTTTTTACGTATTGCATAGAAAATTCTTCAAAATGATCCACTCCTAGCATCATTGCACTAGGTTCCAATATACAAATTATTTGGGCACCTGAAGAGATCAGATGCTTAACATAATCCAGTATTTTTTTTGTAGCAAGATCACTGGTTTTATGAAGTTCTTCCGGATGCAAAATGGTTGACATAGCTGCTTCTTCTGCTCCCATTAAAAGAGCTGAAAGTGTATATGGACCGGTAACATAAGCACCTCTGAAAATTGTAGAGGCCAAGTTATTTTTCATTAATTTTAATGTTTCAACATATGCGTTTACACGACTGTCATATGAAATATCAATTCGCTCCAATTTTTCTATATCTTCCAAAGAAAAATCATCTTTAACAACGGTTGCTGATTCCTGTTTTGGAAAAACAGTAAACCTGCCTAGTGCATTCGCCTCAACCGAAAGATCCATCAAAGGAAAAATCACATCCGGTTTGAAAGTATCTGAAATAGTTCTTAACACTTTAAAATGTTCACCATAATTTTGTTGTGCAAGCTTCACCGAAGAACCTGCCATTTTTACACCCGGAAAACCTACCAGTGGTGCAACCAAACGACGTTTTTCACCGTAAGCATTACTTACTAAATCAATTAATGTATTTTCCAAATCACCCTTTTTGTTTAATATTTTTGGTTTTAAATAACTATTCTATCTGATCCTCATTCAACAATTCATTTACCGCATTTACTAGATAAATATAGCTGGATGCAAGATTTACAACATATTCGTTTTCTCCCCACATAAAGGGCCAATCTTCTTTGTTTTCAGGAAAGTCCGGTTTAAGTATCAATTCACCGGGAACTACTCCTCCTGCAATAAATGAAAAATCAGCACGGTTGTTTCCATATGCAACTTTTTTGGAAACAGTTCCCACTGCTGAAACAAAAGAAATATCTGAACCGGGATGACATCCGTAAATGTAATTCAATCCACGGTAAACAGATTCGGGATCAATCAAATCTGGAAAAGCTTTGTGAAGAATGTAATTTGTTAATGCAATGTTAACTACAATTCCATCACCTGCCCAGCCACCAGCGGTTATCAGAACGCCAAATGGATTAAGCTGACTCAGTCTGTCAAAATTTTGTTTGGAATTTTCAACAAGTGTTCTGATTTTTTCTTTATATGATTCATCCATGTACGGTATTGCACGAACAAAATTAGTAGAATTAAAAATAAATCTTCTCCCTGAATCTAAGAGAAGCTCTTTTACTCGTTCTGCATATTTATTTTCTTTAGTTGTTATCAGAAGTTCTACAGCAGCTTTTAATTCTTCTGATTCTAACTGACCGCCAGTAGTATTTCCATAACGAAAGAGATCAGGTTCATGGCTATGTTCTTCATCCCATATTCTTACTGCCGTTTCAAAACATTCGTTAGCCAGTTCATCATTGTAGCCACGTAATGCTCTGCTTGCTGCCGTAAGTGCTGCAATAGATCCATAATTTAATGCTGATGATTTATTTGTAAATGCCCACCTGTCATCAAAAGTACCGCTAGTAAAACCATCGGACTCAAGACTATCAAGTTGAGGATTGTAAATCAGGTTATCCGTTTTAGTTGATCCATCTCCAAGATGTGTGTATTGAGAAAGATGTGCAGCGATTATTCCGTTGATAGCATGACCGACAGATTTAAATTGAGCTAAAAGCTGTAACGTTCCATGTTCAATTTGTTGAATAATATCCGGTTTCCCATCTGGATGATGAATGTTTACATATCGATTTTTTTCATTGATTGTTGTTTCATCCCTCATTGAATGAAAATTTTCCCAGATTTGAACAAGGTTTGACACTACAGCATATTGTGTTTGGGTTCGGATATCATAGTCACCTGCATCATACCAGCCGCCTATATTTAATCCTGGAATGTGTTCGCCTGGTTTGAAAGGCGTATCCGTTGTTGGTCCCTGCGCGTATAAATCAAAATGCTCGTGGTTAACCGGGGCTTGTAACGCATCATCGAGATGAGATGCGCCATGCCAGACACGATAAGCCTCGTTAACAAGCATATGATCCATCTGAACAGGGAAGTAAATATCAAGAGTTGGATGCCAGGCATTTTCATAAATATCTTTAGCAATTCTGAATGGGGAAGTCCGGATCGTATCATATTCAATCACATAAATTCCATCTTCTTTTACCGATGTAAAATCAAACGAGGAATAATTATATCTTAAGTAATTACCCCGGTTTTGTAACTCTCCTTTATACACTTCAGTGAAGCTGCCATCATCGTTTACTTTAAATAATCGTGCTGAATTCAGCGGTGTATCATTTTTATCAAATTCTATAACTGCTACTTTCTTCTGATCAGGATGATAACCCAGCTGGGAATGTGCTATAACAGGTTTGCGAATCCAGTTGGGAACCGTATTTGCCGATACAAACCACTCAACAACTTTTCCTGTTTTCTCTGCAGGCAAAAGAGTACGAAGAACAAACCATCCATTTTGTGCTTTATTTCTTCCATCATATAAAGAAATTTCTCCATTTGCCGATTCGATTGTAACTCTTCGCAGCGGATCTGCAGGAGCTAAAGTAAATTTCTTTCCAGTTGCCAAAGGTTTAGGTTCAATCGTTCCTGTTTTTATAATTTCCATATTACTGGAAGGGTAAAGAGGAAAAGAACTATTTTTATGATCGGCTATAAATGTTTTTTCAAAGTATGCAGCAGGGAGAAATTCCAGATTAAGTCCGGCTTTCCCAATCAATTCTTTTGGAAGTGGTGCGGAAAGATTAACACTTACTTTAATTCCACCATTACCTGCTTCAGTCCTTATCATATACTTGAAGTTGTAATCAGGATAGGTTAAGTAAGTTTCGATGATGTTATTTTCTTTTTCTGTTTTCCTTTCTTCAAGTTGTGGAATTGGATCCCATTGTTCCGGTGTTGGACTCAATCTTACATCACCATTGGTAGCGGTTCTTACACCGTGCTGAATGATTTCAACTCCACTATGTTTTTCATCACCAAAAATTCCATAAAAGTTACTAAAAACCAGGATATTAAGTCCGGGCTTTTCAAAATATGAAGAATCATTTAATACAAGATTGTTATTCTGTGCAGATGTTAATTCTGTAAGAGATAAAACAATCGTTAATAAGAATAACAATTTTATTTGTAAATTTAGCTTCATATACTGTTTTCCGGAATTCGTTTAATTAAATCATACATTTGTTGCTTGTTTTCCTGTCCGATCGTAAAAGCATCGACAGAATCAAAACTAAGAATATATTTAAGACACTCATCAATTTTATTAACAAGACGTCCGGCCCCAAAGATTTTCATACCCACAACACCTTTACCCTGGTTATGCATGTTTTTTAGGATTTTTTCGATGGTTGGTACATCAGCATCCATTGAAGCACCAAAAGGATTTATTCTGGCAAGATCTACCTGAACCCAGTCCGAATCTGATGCCGTTTCAAGAGCACCCAAAGTATGGCAGGAAACACCATGTGCTTTTATTATTCCATCTTCTCTTGCTTTTGTTAATATTTCCATAGCACCCTGCCTTTTAATATTCCATTCAGGATCTGTCATTAAATGTAAGAGAATAATGTCGATATAATCTGTACCAAGTTCTTTTCTAAATCTATCGAGATCGGATTTCATTTCATCGGCGGTGGTCGCTTTTGTTTTAGTAAGAATAACTACCTTTTCTCGCGGTATTCGTTTCAGAGCTTCTTTCAGATGTGGATGAGTACCATATTGATCAGCTGAATCCCAAAAATTTATTCCTTTTTCATAAGCGGCGTAAAGAAGATCGGCAAGACCTTTTATTCCCAGATCTTCGGTTTGGTTTGAACGGTGGTTAAATCCGTGTGTACCTGTTCCCATTGCCAGGCGAGATACTTTTATTCCTGTATTGCCGAGTGTAACAATATCATTGGCATATTTCCTTTTAACTTCTTGTGCAAGGAATTTTTCAATCGGTGTTAGCGTAAGTGCACCAGCTGTAGCAATAGAATATTTGAAAAAATCACGTCTTTTCATAAATATTTTAACCCTTTAATATTTGTTTAATTTACTTTCCTCATACTAAATGTATTGCCATATGTTTCGACTTTGAAACCTGTTGTGTTTCCTGCATAATCATTTTGAAAATGAATGTTTAAATATTGACCTATTACATAGAAATCATTTTTATTTGAAGCAAATAATTTCATCTTCCCACCTCCCGGTACTTCATAAACCAGATGGTTATCTTCCAGACGGATAGTTACCTGAAATCTGGAAGCGTTTTCATATGTTCCGGTATATTTCTTCAGGACGCTATTCTCAAGTGATGCACTATTTCTTTTAAATACAAATTGTAATCCTCTTGTAAATCCTTCCGCTTTACCGCCTGAATGACCAATTCCATCGATCACGAATGAATGTAATTCCAATCCTTTATAATTTTTTCCTTTCAGATTGTTAACGAAGGATTGAAAAGAATTTACATTCTCATATCCACCGACAGCCATTGAAACCTTTACAGGAATATCAGCTCCTTCCTCTGAGTATTTTTTTTCATAGGTAAAGATTACACCATTGTTCCATCCAATAGCCGGACTTGTTAGTATATAACGGTTAAATAACCCCGTATCATTAAACAATGTGTAGAGTGTAAACAATCCGCCAAGAGAACATCCCATTAATGTTCTGTCTCCCGATTTTGTTCTGAATTTGGAATCGATAAACGGAATCAATTCATTTTTTATGAAAGATAAGAATTTTTCTGCACCACCGCCAACGGGTTGTTGTCTATCTAATGTTGGTGTAAAATCTCTCCTTCTCAACATATCAGGATCCGGATTGACCCCGCCCCAGGTTATTCCTACAATAATCGCTTCAGGCAGAAAACCATCGTAATACTGCTCTCCGTAAATTGCATTGAGTAAAGTGAAATCCCACTGGGCATCGAGTAAATAGATTACAGGAAAAGTTCTGGTTGTATCATCGAAAAATCTTGGAATATTTATGTAAAGATTATAATCCTGGTTGACTATAGATGAGTGTAATTTCAACAATTGTGAACCCGCTATTTCGACCTGAGATATAGAATTATCACTTTCCTGTGGATAGCATTTAGTTCCCGCTACAAACAAAACTATTAAAATGAAAACCGTGATAGAATTTATCATATATGTTCTTTCCTTCCCAGGGACAATATTATTTGTTTAGAAATCAAATAATGAGTTAATATATTTTATCATTACCCTCATATTCAAAGAAATCAAAATAGCATTTATTTACGCTTTTTTTACCAGAAGATGTTGCATATAAAGCAAACATACAACCTACAAATCCACCGGCGACCTTTGTACTTAAGAATGTTGCATCAACATTATCTTTTAACAGATTCCAATTAGTTGGTTCAAAAGCATAATAAAACGAATAAACATTTCCATCCGCGGCAATTTTTAAGTATAATTCTTTTTCACTTTGCACGATAGATAGATTTTGAGATGCAATTATTTCCATCTGGTCTTTTGAATTACCATCTGAAACTGATCTGTAAACCTCAACTACCGGTTTGTTCTCTTTTATGGTTTTACATAGAAAATAATAATGAGTTTCATTCTGAAATATTAGAAATCCGGCTTTTTCATTTTCAGCCTTGGGTGTGAAGTCCATTGAAATACTCGCTGAACAGTGTAAATGTTGCTGACGATGTCCCAGAAAAGCGGGATTACCCTTTTCAGAACAAGTCTCAGGTATTAGCTGAATTGAAAGAAAACCATTTCGTTCATTAAGATCATACCATTTTTCGTGAGGTGTTCGTAGAAACATCCAATCCACATTCAGTTTCCCGGTATCAAATTCATCTCTGATTTTAAAATTTCCGCCGTATGATCTTCCTTTGAATTCTTTGTCAGGCTTTAAGGGATAAACATAATGATATTGCACTTCATCAAAATCAGGATTGATGACAGGCCAGCTTATATCACTCGAGTCGTTAATCCATTTAACCGGGGCTAAAAAAGTTTCTCTGCCTGTATTATAATATCCTTCTTTAACCGGGGGATAAGGTCTGCATCCAAGAAAGACAGCCCACCAATCTCCATTTTCTGTTTGAACTAAATCTGCGTGACCGGTAGATGTAATCGGATTTTTTCTTTCAAGATCAAGATTTCTTTGTGTTAGTATCGGATTTTTTTCATAAGAAATGTAAGGTCCGTCTACACTTTCACTTCTAAAAATCACTTCGGAATGTTGATCAGCTGTTCCCCCTTCTGCCGCCATCAGGTAATAATAATCATTCACTTTATAAATATGAGGTCCCTCAATCCAAACCGGATTTTTATTCAGATCTGTTCCCCCGTTAATCAGAATTTTCTCATTTCCAATTACTTTAAGACTATCTAAATCAAATTCGTACATCCTGATTGTTCTATGCCCGTTATAAAGTGGTTTGTTATCCGGAGCTACACTATTATATACGATGTATGCTTTTCCGTTATCGTCAAAAAACATCGATGGATCAATACCATTAATTTCCGGGATGAACACGGGATTGCTATAAGGTCCTTCAGGTTTGTCCGATGTTACAACGAAATTACCACCTGCATCAACCAAAGTGCAGGTTACATAAAAAAATCCGTTATGATACCTGATAGCCGGAGCAAAAATACCCCGCGAAACTCCAAGTCCGTCTAAATCCATTTGTTCCGGTCTGTTCATAGCATGACCGATCAATTCCCAGTTTACCAAATCTTTACTATGGAAAACAGGTATCCCGGGAAAATAAGAGAATGTGGAATTTACTAAATAGTAATTACTATCAACTCTGCAAATACTTGGGTCAGGATAGAATCCAGCAAGTATTGGGTTATCAAACACAGGCTTGTTTTGGGAAAACAACTCAGTAAAAAAAACGGAGAGCAGAATAGATAAAATAAGAGGTGTATATTTATTCATTCCCATCTCTCCGTTTCTGATATGAGGAAAAAATTATGAAAAACATTTTTATAATTCTGCCTGATCTGTTTTTATAATCCTGTTAAAACTTTCCGGTGGTCCCAAATAACTTTGTTTTACACCACCGCAATCAATCACTATTTTTTGAAGAACAACACCCGGATCAACCATCCAGAACTTTAATGTATGCTCACCTGGCTTATCGATATCGTGGTTTGATACTTCTGTGTTAATATTGTTTGCTACCCACTTATTCCATATCGGATCATGATTCAGATCAGGTGGATTTGGATTAGACGTCATATTAATTATCTGGGGATTTTCATCGTCAAAAGAAACTGCATACTGAATTCCATTTTTACTATTGTGAAAATTCAGGGTAGGGGAGAAGTAAGCGTCAACTTTTACCTCACCCGTATCAAATAGATAAACCTGGTATTCTAAATGGGGGCTATTATCTCCGGGTGTCTGTTCCGGTGAAGTTACCGGGATAGGAGTAACAGCAGAAAGAGTTCTTCCTAAGTTTGGGATTAATAACCAGGAAATATTTCCAGCATCAACCGAATTAATAAAATGCGGAGCTTCGATTGAAATATATCCATTACTCTCTACAAAACCATTTACTTCATCTTTCTTAGGAACAACGGGATTATCAATAACCGTTTGAATTTCGACTTTTCTTCCTTCCGAACCTATAATTGTAACAGGTACAGTATTTTTACCAGCAGGTGCCTTATCCCAATCAATGCTTATCCATAATCGTTCTTGTTTGTCTATTTTTCCTTCAGTTTTATTTACATGCACATATGGTTCCCCGGTTTGAATTGAATATTCAAAAGGAATTTGTCCCTGGTTAAATAATTCAAAGTAATAAGATTGCTGATTATACTTATCAAATTCAGGTAAAATCAAATCAACTTCATTTTCCGGGAACCACTTTTCAGAACCTTCAATTGAAATACCCATCTTAGCAATGGTATCATTTTCAATCTTTTTTACTTCAGGCATATTATTCTGATCAGGCTGCTGCCAATAGGTGTAACCGATGTGAGTCTGGTCCATCATATGATCCCATTTACCATTTGCCATTACCTTATTGTAATAATGACTTAACTCTGCATCTTTATCAAATAGTTCTTTGACTTTTATAGCAAGATCATTTGTTTCTGCTCTTTGCTGTTTGGCATAGAGATGGTTCCTTGCAGCAGTAATATAGAGATCATTTAGATTTGCACAAGCCTCAACAGGATATAATACAAGTTGATAAAATGCATCTTTGTATTCAGCTGGAAGGAAGTTATAAATTTGTTGCGCAGCTCTGCTTAGTCGGTTGTATTCTGCCACAATACGTTCTGCTTCACGATAATTTACAAGACTGTATGTTTCAGGTGATAGCAATTCCGGTTTCCTGCGTGAATTATATTTTGTGTATTTGGAAATAATATTTCCTATTGCATTTGAGAATTTAGAACCGAATTGTTCTTCAGCCCAATTTTTATAGTATTCTGGTAAATCCTTAGCAGAATATTTATCGGGATTCCAGGCATAATCCAAAAAGAAATTTATCGGGAATTCCATTGGTTTTAAATCCCCTACATTTACAACCCAGATTCTGTTTGCACCGTATTCAAAAGCCAGATGCATTTGCTCCCAGACTCTTTCTATCTGGTTTGTATTCAGCCATTTATAATTTCTCGGTCCGCCAACATAATCGAAGTGATAATAAATACCATATCCACCTTTGCGTGGTTTTGCGTTCAACTTTGGAAGTTTACGTATATTTCCCCAGTTATCATCACATAGTAATAATGTTATATCATCAGGTACCTGCATTCCTTTATCATAATATTCCTGTACTTCCTTATATAAAGCCCAAACCTGTGGAATAGCTGTAACATCTTTACCCGTTACTGCTGCAAGAATTTTTCTTTGATCGGAAATAATTTTTTCCATTAATCCAATGTTTGCACTTTCACTCATTGCTTCATCACCATCACCACGCATTCCCAGAGTAACAACACTTTCATACGAGTTCATTCTCTCGATGCCTTTACGCCAATATTCTCTCAGAGTACTGTCGTTGGTTTGATAATTCCAATCTCCATGTCCATATTTTGGCCATTCTTTCCAAGAACGCATCATCGGTTCATGATGTGAAGTGCTCATTACAATTCCGAATTCATCTGCTAGTTTTTGATTTAATGAATCATCGTCATCAAAATTATTTCCCCACATAGCAGGCCAGAGAAAATTTCCCTTTAATCGAAGTAATAATTCAAAAACATGTACGTAAAATTTATGATTAAGTCCTCCGAATTTCTCATGTGCCCAGCCGGTTAATGCAGGGGCTTCATCATTAAGAAAAATACCCCTGTACTTTACTTTAGGTTCTTCATTTGTATAGCTGCCCGGTATTACATAAACTGCACTTTTTTTCTTAACCGGAACATCAGCCCACCAAAACCAGGGAGAAACTCCCATCTTTTCAGAGAGATCAAACATTCCATAGATTGTCCCTCGTTTATCACTTCCGGCAATTACAAGAGCCAGATTAACATCTGGAAACGGATTCGCAATTACCTGGATACGAAATGTCTCCCACTTCCCGATAATATCCTTAACATCTAGTTTTTTATCTTTAATAAGCTGATCTATTAATTCATTCTTACCGATCGTTCCGACAATAATTGTTTCACTGCTGGAAGGTTTCGTATCCGAAAGAAGTTCCGGTTCTGCATTGGTAACATTTTTAATGTCTGCTTGGAAAAGTTTTGCTACACGAATTACACCAGGATAATCTCCTGTGCTTACAAACAATGGAGTGGATTTCCCGGATTCGGAAAGAGTGAAAACTCCTTTACTTTTTTCTGTAGTTATGTATGAGTCATCATTACCTGTGGAACTTAATATTGTAGCATTGGCAATGAAAGAAAAAATAAACAGGATAAAAATGAAATATTTCCTCACATGATCTCCTTTTGTAAGAATGTTGCCGGTCTGCAATTAAATCATTTAAATTTAATAATACTAATTGCTCCATTTGAATAAATCCTTCATTTATTTTAACCGGTACAAATAAACTTTACATATATAAGCTGAAGCATCCCAACTAACTTTATATTCTCCTGTTGGTTGTTGTTAGAAACTCATGATTTAATATTTTGTCCGGTAAATTGAACATATTCAATCTTATTTTCACTTGAAGTTTATAAGTTATTGAGTAATCGAATTAATAGGAAATAATTTATTATTTAAAAGTCATCTGTTCTGAAAGGAGAAGCCGGTAAACCCTCCTTATTATATAAGTTTGCTCCATCGGGATTATCAGCCCAGGCATATCTAACAGCAACAGGATTTTTAACCTTATCACTCCAAACAACAACTTTGTCATTTTCTATTTTCGCATTTGCCCAGAAAAATTGCCTATTATCACCAGCGATTGAAAAATATTTGAGCTTACCGTCTCCTTTAGCAATTAAGCCACTTCCGGTATGGGTGAAAGTCAATATTATCTTATTACCATCAATTTTCATTGATTTATAAATTGGTCCCGAATAAACAATGTTTTCACTATAAGCTAATTTTTCTGCGGCAAGAGCGAGTCTGTAACCAACATCTTTTTTATCAAGGGGATGAATATCATTCCATTCACCGATGTCGATAGCTACCGCCATCCCGGTATTGGGTAATGATAACGTTTTAAGTTGTGCTTCTCTTAGCAATGCCCAATTGCTTTCCGAAGGCTGATCCTGTTTATCCATAAAATTCGGGAGTTGAACGAAAAGAAAAGGGAAGTCACCTTCATTCCATTTATTTCTCCAATCTTTAATCATTGCGGAAAAAAGATTCAAATATTCTTGCGGTCTTCCTGCATTTGATTCACCCTGGTACCAGATTGCTCCTTTGATTTTATAGTTTAACAAAGGTGCAATCATTGCGTTATATAAACCCATTGGTTTCCATCTTATAAATGTCTGGCTTTCAAGCGGAGGCATTTCAGCACCGAGACGATATTTCCATTCTCCTGTTAAATTGATTGAAGTATCTTTTGTAACAACAGCATATTGTTTATCAGATACAAATCCGCCTTTACCAATATTACTGATGACTCGAACAACAATTGTATTTTCACCTGCTTTTAGTAATCCTGTAGGAATATCATATCTTCTTGGTGGATATTGATAGCTTACTGTTCCAACAAATTGTCCATTGATAAAAGCTGAGTCTGCATTTACAATTCTTCCTAAAATAAGTTTAGCCGGTTTTCCTGCCATCGATGGAGGTATTTCTACTTTCTTCCTGAACCAGACAACTCCGTTCACTTGTCCTAAATCAGTTTCATCTGCCCAATAACCGGGGACTTCCATTATCGACCAATCCGAATCATTTAAACTAGTATCGTACCAGATGTTTTCAGGATCATTGAATCCTTCGTCTTCTTTATGCAATAAAGTGTACCATGCATTGCTTCTTTCTCTATCAGACTCTTCAATTTTTTTTATAAGAAGACTATCCCTGAACAATTTTGCTTCATTATAATATTTGGGAAACTCTTTTAATGCATCTTTACTTATCCAGGATTCAACCGGTGAACCGCCTAAGGCTGAATTAATTAAACCGATTGGCACTTTGTATTTTTTATATAGATCTTTAGCAAAAAAATAAGCTGTCGCAGAAAAGTTCGGAGTATTCTCAGGGCTCGCACTTTTCCATGATCCTGAACTCAGATCATATTGAGGTTCATCAAAATTGTATTTGTCAGGTACAAGAAACTGCCTGATATATTTATTTCCCGAATGTTCAATTTCACCGGGATAATTCCAGCTTACTCTTCTCATCGGCAGTTCCATATTGGATTGACCAGAACAAATCCAAACATCCCCAACAAGTATATTATTTATGGTAATGGAATTAATTTGCATTTGATAAGGACCACCAGGCTTCAAATTGGCTAAAACAATTTTCCAATTTCCTTCGTTATCAGCAATTGTGTTATAAGTTGAACCAATAAAGCTTACAGAAATATTTTCATTTGCATCTGCCCATCCCCAAATATTTACATTGGTATTTCGTTGTAAAATCATACCGTCACTTATCAGTTTTGGCAGTTTAACCTTGCTAAAAGAAGCGAGTGAAAATACAATTACAAATAATATAGAGAGTTTTGTTTTCATTTTGCTGTTTCTTTAAGATCATAAATCCTGAAATTTCCAGTTACCTGAAGCATTCCTAACATATACAACATACCGTCATAATACCGGTATTTACCGGTCGGAACTTCTGCATTCCATAAATCTTCAACAAAATCTTTCGTGTTATCGCTTGTTGAGGCAAGACAAGCAACGGTATTCATAGCAACTAACCCAGTGCTATGAGCATTCGAATATTGCTTGCCATCCAGAGTAAAGTTATTTCCATAAGTTTTTACTCCTTTTGAATAAAAGAAATTCAGGAGTTTGTTGCATTCTTCAACTTCCCAGTCATCCTTTGCAAACCAGGTGTAATCAATTGCAACGTTTGCTATTGTACGCCAGGCATCAAATTGAAAATTATTATTACCGCCGCCAAATGGATTATAAGGGCTTCCATCGAATTTTGTATAATCCGGTGCTAAACCGGTTTCAGGATTAACTGCTCTTTTAAAATATTCACGACTTGTATCGGCAGCATCATACCAGAACTGATTATTTTTATCAGCCCATCTTGCCCATAGCTCATAATAGTGGGGAAGATGATAAGACGGATCTGTAAAATCATCTGCGGAACCATCCGGAACAAAAACAACTTTCTTTTCTTTTTTGTTAAACATATTTGTAACAACGTTTCTACCATCAGAAGATTCGTTTTTATTAAGCATCGCATCCAGGATATTTTGAGCTTCGACTTTATAATTAAAAATACCTTCATCATCGCCCCATCTTGCAGAAGCAAATAGCAAAGATATCACAAACCATTCTTCTCCATCTGAAGCAGAACCGTATGAAAGTACTTCTCCGTTTGTTTTACAATGCCATGCAAAATAATATTTACTTGGTCCATCCTGGTGCTGCATATAAGTTTTTGCCCATTTCCACAGACGATCAAACTCTTTTTTCTTATTCATCTGAACAGCGATCATCATTCCGTAAGACATACCTTCTGTTCTTACATCAGTATTGTTAATATCTTCAATGTACGCCATATCAGGCTCAACCGGATAGTACAAACGTTCGGTTTTGTCATCACCATAAAACAGTTGGCTAAAGGCTGAATCTATTTTCGTATTTATTTCATCATCACTTTTATTTAATAACTCTGCAAATAAATTCGGGTAATTTCCTGTATAATAAGAACCACTTGTCTTTGATGAGGATAAAAGATATGAACGAAGCCATTTCATAGCGGGGCGTTCAACAAGTTTATTAGTAAGCAGGTATGTAAAAGGTTTCCAGGTGCGATTCTGGATATAACCCCACAAAGTAATGCCTTTTACTGCAGGGTGTTCCCACATAAGGGGAAATAATTCCTCGTATTTTACTTTTTGTTGTTCGTCATCCTGAATATTAATGTCAAGTTCAGTTATGTAAATTGGTAAACCGGTTTGTGCAAGCTTATCGAGGTTAGATTTAATTAAAACTGCACTGGTTTCTTCAAACCCGTGCGCCTGACAACCTATGCCATCAATCAGGCTGCTGTCTTTTAATATATTGATTAATTTTATATAAGCATTTGTGTTTTCGGTACTGTTGAGGATACCGTAATCGTTAATTAACAGTTTGGTGTTAGGAAGATATTTGCGTGCTAATTTGAATGAATTGATTACCCAATCCCAGTCGGTTACACCATCTCCTCCGAGAGCATTTTTGTAATTTGCACGAGGTCGGGATCCCCCTCCATCAGGAGGATTATGATCTGGAAGAGGTTCGTTTACTACATCACAAAAATCTGCCTTAGGATATCTTTGCCCAATAAGTGAAATCCATTCAACAATTTGCTTGTACTGTTCTGCAGAATCAAGTTCGTTTATCCAGCGGGGCTGCTGGTTTCCCCAGATTAAAGTATGATGCTTATAAGGAAAATTATGTTCGATTGCATAGTTGTAAATACTATCAAGCTGAGTCCAGTAATATTCATCCTGATTTCTTTCAACATTCTGCCACTTACCTGCATTTTCTGCAGTTACCTGGTTCCAATAATTACTAAAGTCTGACGGTATATTTAAACCGTTGCCAATTATATTTCCTAAAAATTTATCTTGTCCATTCGCAATTGGCTGACCGAAAGTTGAAAATGATGTAAAAAGGGAGAAGCAAAAAATTAAGAAAATTGATAGTGTTTGTTTATTGATTCTAGTTAAAACTTGCTTTGAATCAAAAGGGGAGATTTTTATAAGAATTCCTCTGCTGTTCATTTGAGTACCTTTCGTACTAATTTTTTTAGCACATTTTTGTACAGGATAAGCAATTCAATTTGAACATTGAATCGTTTCAAATATATGCTGGAATTTACAAATTTTTTTCGTTTTTTGCCGAACCAACTATGCCCCTTCAACACTTCGGTGAGAGCAAATTATTGCAAAAAGAGAAATATCGGGAGAATAATCCAATAATTATGAAATTAGTACTTAAATAGATAAAAATTGATTTATATTTAAGCAATATAAGTTTCTTTGTCTCTGCGAAACTATCACTTTTTAATCGATAAATATACATACCTCTTGCTAATCCAGCATCATTAAATAAAACCGTATGGTTATTTGCGGATTTAAAGCTACGCAAGCGGTTGCAAATTCATTTACTAATAGAATAAATCCCTTCCGATTTTAGTTAGATACAAAAGTTGTAACGCTGTAAGCTTTTAATGTAATAATAATCTTATTATCATTAACAATTATATCATCTCCTTGTTCTACATTTTTAGTAAGTGTGGTCGTATATGGTGTTAATGAATTAACCGTACCATCCCGGAAAGTAAAAGCCACATCCTGATCACTGGAATTTGAGTTTACAGCCACAATAACTTTCTTGGAAGATGAGCTATCTGTATAAGCGGAAAGATAAACGCTTGATGACATTGGATAAATAGAGCAATCGACTCTATAATCACCGGGACGTATGAACCGGGCAAACTGGGACATAACATAACCTTTCCTTGTAACAGTTCCTTTGTTAACATATGTTCCATCTGCAATAGGACCATAAAACCTGACTATATACCACCATACATAAGCACTCATATCTGAATTCATAGCATTCGTAATACTTTTACCTGTTTCGATAGCGCTGGCTAACGAAGTATCCATATTTGCACCATTTCCGTCACTGTTTATCAAATATTCTGTCATCCACACTTCTTTCCCTTTTTCTTCTGCTAATGGATAGACACCCAGACCGCTGCCGTATATATGCCCGCATACAATATCTGTATTTGCGCAGGCAGCAGAATCATTTAAGATTGGATCAGAATAGCTACGGGAAAAATGAAAAGATTCAGGTGCCATTATGTTTGTCCCGTGAATTGAATTGGCGTTCTCTTTCATAAATGTAAACATTTCATTGGCTGTCCAGCTAGTCCAATTCCCTGTAATATCCGGTTCATTTTGAATGGATATTCCATAAAGAGGCGCATCATTATAAGCCATAAATGTAACAAAAGAATCGAGATGAGCAGCATATTCTTCATACATATCGTGCCGGACTCTATCTATACCATTTACTGTTTCAACCATACTGTCCGGCGCATACCATGGTGAAGCAATTACTATAGCGCCCATGTCAATAGCTTTTTTTGCAGTGGGAACATAAAGGCTCCAGCGATTTTTATCTGCTTCAACCATTATTCGGAGAATAGAAAAACCAAGCTGACCTTCTCCCGTACCAAAAGCAGTTTCAATTTCTGAATCGGTCATATCGGGTCGCCACAAAAGTATATTTGATGCCCCAAAGCCCCCGATTTTTTGGTGTAGACTGTCTAAAGTAACAGCGGCAGTTAATATATAATCTACTGTAAAATTCATTGTTGTATTGCTGCTTACCTGGATATTATCAAGCTGTTTTGAGATGATAAGAGGTAAAGTATTATCCGCATTTTCAATCCGAACCGTGTAAGTGGTTTCATCTTTAAATTTATTATTCTCATTGTCACTGTTTAATTTGGGTGATAAATTAATTCCCGGAAGAGAAACAAAATTTTTCCCTCCAGAATTAAAAACCATTTTCTTTACCTGGGATTCGTCTCCAGCCTGAAGCCTGTAAAAGTAAACTCCGTTTGTGACCTTTTGTCCAAAGTTATTCTTTCCATCCCATAGCACACTATGGAACCCGGTTGATTGCTGACCGACTGCAAATTCTTTAACCTCTCTTCCAAGTATATCATATATGGTTACCCGGATATCATCCGACTGTTTTTGAATGTTATATGGAATAGCGGTTGAAGTGGAAAAAGGATTAGGATAGTTCTGTTCCAGCTCAAATTTATCCGGAAGATTATTTTCACGAGATTCTACTGCAGTTGGCAGATCTATAAGGTAGTTCCCGGAATTATCAGTTAAAGTGGAATATTTTTTTGTGGTATCCGAGTTATCAATGAAAGTAACATTAGCTTGTTGTACAGGAAATCTTGATGCAGTTATTTTACCGCTTACAGAAAAAGTCTGCGCATTGACCTGAATTAAAAATAAACCTGGAAGTAAATTGAATAAAAAGAAAGAATACAGGAACAATTTCCCTTTTAAATTAGTCGTAAAAATTTTCATAGTAACTCCATATTAGGATTGTTAATTGTAGTTTTTTCACTGAAATATTAACAAATTTATTTAAACATTATTTTAATAAAATTAGTTTTTTTGTACTTATGTAATCATTCGCTCTTAATTGATACAGATAAACACCGCTTGATAATTCTTCGGCGTTAAAAGTTACAGTATAATTCCCGGCCAACTGCATTCCTTCAAATAATGTTGCTACTTCCTGTCCAAGAAGATTATATACCTTTAATGAAATGTAACTTCTTCCGGGTACAGAATAATTAATGTTTGTCGTGGGATTAAAGGGATTAGGATAATTTTGAAACAAATTATATTCCTTTGGAATACCAACATATTCATTTTCTTCTGTAGAGGTAATTTCAGAATTAGTTTTGCCCGGTGTTCCATGATCTTTTGAAGCCTGCCAGTTTTCGGCTAAAGAATTATCTTTACTTGCATCTATTAGTTCAAGGGTTGCTCCGGTTCCATCAGCCTCAAGGGGCCAGGGTAAAGTGTCATTATAAGTAAGTGAGTCTATTATTTGTTCTTTGTCATCTACTAATTTTATAAATTCACCAGAACCACTTAAACCAAATCCTGTTTTGCCAATAAAATTATTCACATCTGGAAAGCGTGCTGAAAAAGCGCTGTCATTTTCTACTAAAACTAAATATTCCTTAGGCTCTATAACAATTCCTTCCGGGAAAATGAATTTATGGTTACTATCACT
>Ga0307425_1000596_pt1 | contig 22652 bp, 17 predicted proteins | sample SalMarWE160330MG_FD_202152 | JGI IMG/M metagenome (GOLD analysis project Ga0307425, IMG submission 202152) | Salt marsh sediment microbial communities from the Plum Island Ecosystem LTER, Massachusetts, United States - WE1603-30 | ecosystem: Environmental > Aquatic > Marine > Intertidal zone >...
TGATTCTCTTGTTCTTATGTGGAATGGTTCAAGCTGGGAGAATTATTTTAGAACTTTTCACACTTATACCGGTACTGGTTTGGAAGCAACAAACACCTACCAAACATGGGGAGGAACGGATTGGGTGTATAGCTCCAGGAAAAGTACTACTTATGATGCTGGTGATCGTCCAACTGAGTTTTTATATGAGAATTGGTCCGGGGCTTCCTGGGAGAATAATTACCGGTATCAGGAGCAGTATAATACGCATGGTAAATTGCAAACTGAAACTTACCAGTACTGGAGCGGAGGCGCCTGGAATAACTCGAGTCGCAGCACATATACCTATAATACCAACGACCTTATAACAGAACAGTTATATGAAACCTGGAGTGCTGGTTGGATTAATTCCAGTTATAATACAAGAACTTACGATGCTATGGGAAATATTTTAACTCAAATAAATTATAACTGGAATGGTGCAGCGTGGGATAATTATACACAGGCCATGTACACGTATGATTCCCAGGGTAATAACACAGAATACTCACTTCAGCAGTGGGATCCGATTAATGGTTGGGTAAATTATGGTCATATTTTATACCAGTATGACTCGAATGATAATAGGACAGAACAATTAGTACAGATTTGGGATGCTATAGGTAATCAGTGGCTAAACTCAGTTAAATATGCTTATACCTATAACTCACAAAATTCAGTTTTAACATATTTAGTTCAGAGCTGGAACACCGGTACTGGTTGGGAGAATGTTTATAATCTTGCTTATACTTATGATGCAAATAATAATCCAAGTGAAGTTGTATTTCAAAACTGGGATTCTGGATCATCAGAATGGGTTAATTATATACGGCAAACTGGATTTGTTTGGATAACTATTGTTGATGTTGAAGAGGAAGGACTACTTGTAGATGAATTTAAGCTCTATGATAATTATCCAAATCCTTTCAATCCATCAACAAAAATCAAATTTAATGTACCATCAATCAGTAATGTTACAATTAAGGTATTTGATGTAACCGGAAAAGAAGTAACATCACTAGTTAATCAAACATTAGATGCAGGATTGCACGAGATTGAATTCCGTGGAAACGGATATGCAAGCGGTGTATACTTATATAAAATAGAAGCAAAGTCGCTTGATGGTAAACAATCTTTTGTCGATACAAAGAAAATGATATTGGTCAAATAGTATCAGATGTCGCTAAACAAATTATAGCAAAATTGCCAGTCAGCCGGGAAGAATTAGGTACCGGCTGACTATTTTATCGTTAAAATCCTACCAATTGAACAGATTTAATAAAGTATAAACTACCAAAGTAAAGTATTTATTTTCTAATACTTACTTCATTATCTATCTTAAAATCCCTGTAATTATTTGATTTTGTTCATTCAATCAATTATATTTGCTGTTACTATTGATAGAAACACTTGAATGATAAATAATATCAGGGAAGTATCATATTTATTAGCCCACACAAATGATCCTAAAGAAATCCGGCACTTTTTTGAAAGTATACTTTCAAGGAGGGAATTGAAAGATATTGGTTCACGCTGGGAGCTGGTAAAAAGGCTGGATGAAGGGGAATCACAAAGAAAAATTGCACAGGATTTACACCTGAGTTTATGTAAGATTACTCGTGGTTCCAGAGAATTGAAAAAGAAGAACGCCGTGCTAAAGCGTTTTATCGAACGATTAAATAAATAAACTTAAACCTGTATGGAGGTCACATGCTTACGCGCGTAATATTAACGGAAGATGAAATTCCAAGACAGTGGTACAATCTGGCAGCAGATTTGCCGTCACCAATGCAACCACCTCTTGGTCCGGATGGTAACCCTGTATCACCGGATATGCTTGCCCCTGTGTTCCCAATGAATTTAATTGAGCAGGAAGTTAGTCAGGAACGTTGGATTGATATCCCTGAAGAGGTTCTTGAAATTTTGTATCGCTGGAGACCGTCACCGCTGCATCGGGCAACTTTTTTGGAAAAAGCACTCAATACTCCTGCTAAAATATATTACAAGAATGAAAGTCTTTCTCCTGCAGGAAGTCATAAACCAAATACCGCTGTTCCGCAAGCCTGGTATAATAAGCAGTTCGGCATTAAGAAGTTAACTACTGAAACTGGTGCCGGACAGTGGGGAAGTGCTTTAGCTTTTGCTTGTACACTTTTAGGTCTCGAGTGTAAAATTTTTATGGTTCGTATCAGCTTTGATCAGAAACCTTTCCGGAAAATAATGATGCAGACCTGGGGAGGAAATTGCATTGCATCACCAAGTAATGAGACGCAGGCAGGAAGAGATATTCTTACGAAATATCCTGATACTCCGGGAAGTCTTGGTATCGCTATTAGTGAAGCAATAGAAGCTGCAGTTACAGATCAAACAGGACAAACACGTTATTCTTTAGGTAGTGTACTGAATCATGTTTTATTACATCAAACAATCATTGGATTAGAAACCAAAAAGCAGCTTGAAAAAATCGGTGAGAAAAAAGTTGATGTAGTAATCGGTTGTGCAGGCGGCGGCAGTAACTTTGCAGGTTTGTCATTTCCTTTTGTTCTGGATAAAATCAACGGTGCTGAAATGGAAATAATTCCTGTTGAACCGACATCCTGTCCAACAATGACAAGAGCGCCTTTTGCTTATGATCATGGAGATACTGCGAAGATGACCCCTTTACTTCCGATGCATTCGCTGGGTCACGATTTTGTGCCCCAACCGATTCATGCAGGTGGGTTACGTTATCATGGTATGGCTCCGCTTGTAAGCCAGGCAATTGTAGAAGGATTGCTTGCACCGAGAGCAATTCCACAGGTTGAATGTTATGATGCGGCGGTTAAATTTGCACGAACAGAAGGGATCATCATTGCGCCTGAAACAAGTCATGCAGTTGCAGCAGTAATCCAGGAAGCAAATAAGGCAAAAGAAGAAGGGAAAGAAAAAGTCATTCTCTTTAATCTCAGCGGTCATGGTTTAATGGATCTTGCAGGTTATGATAAATTCTTTGCAGGTGAATTACAAAATCATGTGTTGAATGAAGAAGATATGGCAAAATCGCTAGAGGGTATAAAAGATCTTCCAAAACCTGCACTTAACAGAACAGGAAAATGGTAATGGAAAAATCTTCAATCGGAAAGTATGACCAGGAAGAAATTTATTGCAGAAAGCTGGGACATCATTTACAATTCAGGTATTGCAGGCAAGAGCAGCAGCAATTTCCCTGTGCTTCATTAAAAAGATGCTGGCAATCCCGTATACCTGTAGATGAATTTCTCGTGAATTCATTTTCAAAGGATGATATTTCTTTTATAAATGTTCCACCCGTTTCCAAAATGAATACAATTCTTGAAATTGTATTGAAGAATCAAAAGAAGTAAAATCCTTCGCAAAAATTAAAACCGTCTTGAAATAATTTTTTGAGACGGTTTTTTTATTGCTTATTTATTAATATTGAACTTTTTTAAAATGTTGGAATATTCAGTTTTCAGTAACCCAGGATATAAATATTACATTTAATATCTGTATATACTTACTGAAGAAACCCCGCAATCAATATTTATATAAATTTTCTTTTGTACTTCATCAAAATTTGATGTTCTGTACAATCCTGATTTGATTTTTCTGAAATTATCATAGCTGTTGGACGAAAGAACGTCATCGGTTTTAATTTCACATCCAACTTCTTTGGGGACGGAAATATTTATTGACGAAGCACCGGCTTCCACAATTACATCTGTTTTATGATTCAAAGCACCAAGTTTCACATCAAGTGACGCGGCACCCATATCGACATCTAATTTTTCAATTTTATATTTGGTTAAATCTAGGTCGATAGATGCGGCTCCAACATCAAGATTGAGATCCCAAACAGGATTTTCATTCATCGAAATGTTAACCTTGTTTTTATAATTTCCTTTACCGAAGTGGAACCTGGTTTTTTTCATTTTAAATTTTAGATTGCTTGTTCTATCATTATCATACTTAGATAGATAAAATTTGTTATCTGTTCCTATAGTTTTCACATAAATAAGTTCACTTGAGACAGAATCAATATTAAAGTCTCCTGCCTTTGCATCAAGGTTCAGAATGGCTCTATTTATTGAAGAATCGTAATCTTCCTTATATTCATTTACGGTATAGTTGTGGTAATTGTCATCATCGAATGAAACTTCAAAGTCGTTATTAATAAATCCTGTTGTGAATTTTACCGAAGCAAAAATTGTAACTGCAAGAAAGACAGCGGCAGATGCAGCTAATATTACTTTTCCGGCACGGTTCCTTATCATTAGAGAAATACCAAGCAGAACAAGTACAACAGGCCAGTATTCCCATAAATCTTCCCAGTATAAACCTATTGGAGAAAAGTTATTCAATAATATCAACATTCCTAACACTATAAAAAGTGTTCCCCAGAATATGTGTGAAGTTTTCATTTTTGTTTACTTAGTATTAATTAGTTTTTAGCTTTAAGAATTATAGCTACACCAATCGCGATTAATATTAAAGGCCAGTAACTACCAAAATCGAAACGAGGAATAAAATTATCCAAAAGTAACAGCACACCCAGGATAATTAATATTGCACCAGCGAATGTTTTTTTGTTTTGTCGTGCTGAATTGATAGCGTTGTTAATTTCATTTGTGCTGAAATAAGTAAACTTTTCTTTCTCTGAAGATGAATTTTGTTCTGTATCTGTTTTTGTACCGGGATCGCTTTCAGCCGATTGAAATATTATTGGCTGTTCGGGGATAACTATCCATAAAATAATATATGCAAGTATGCCGGCTCCACTAAATGCAACACTTATAGCAAATAGAACTCTTACCAAAGTCGGATCGATATTAAAATACTCAGCAAGACCACCGGCAACTCCACCGATCATTCTATCTATTCTGCTGCGATATAACTTTTTAGTCGTTGTCATCTAATAAACCTGTGCTTAATTCTGAAGCGAAAATATGATTACTTATTAAATAAAGCACTAAAAATTCGGTAAGTTGATGATAATTGTCGGGCTATGGCGAAAAATGATGATTTGGAGTGAGGCAAATTTTGGAGAAATCTGTGATTTGATATTGAATCTTTTAATCACATAATGAATTATATAAGAAATTTAATAAGCGAAATAATGCTTTCTCAAACAAGCAAGATAAAAAAGTGTTTTTACGAATTGCTTTACAGTGAATCGATGAAAATAAATTAAATTCAATTATTAATATTCTGATTATGCAATTTATTCAGTCTCTGCCAGTTGTGATCTGTATAATCCTGAATTTCCTGAATGACATTTGCCGAATTATCTTTAAAGAGATGACTGAATCTTCCCTGAAGCTTCATACATTTTTCAACAGAAACTTTCTTATCAGGGAAATAATTAATTTTATACTCTTGATTTTCAACTTCGAAAAGTGGGAAGAGGTTTGTCTCAACCGCAAGTCTTGTTATGGAAATAGATTGATCAGGTGAAGTTTTATGACCGGGAGGACAGGGTCCATCAATCATCAGTAATCTGAATCCTTTTGTTTCTTTGGCTTTCTTAATTTTATTTCTGTAATCTTCAAGAAATGCTAGTGAAGCAGTTGCAGCGTAAGGAATATTGTGAGCCGCTATTATTCCCATTAAATCTTTAGGCATAGTATTCTTAAAATTCGTCCCGGGATTTGTAGTTGTAATAGCTCCATAAGGAGTTGCTGTACTTGTTTGAATCCCGGTGTTCATATACGCACCATTGTTATTACAAACGTATAAAATATTCTCGCCTCGTGATGCAGCACCGGATAAAGATTGAATACCGATATCAAATGTACCACCATCACCGGCTAACACAGCAACAGTAGCATCTTCATTTCCCTGCCTGTCAAGAACCGCCCTTATCCCGGTAGCAGTTGCTGGTGCAGCAGCAAACATCGTATGAACAATGGTTCCTTTTAATTCATTAAGCGGATAAGGTCCGGTAATAATAGAAAAACAAGAAGCCGGAAGAACATAAACAGTTTTTTCTCCAAGTATGCTTGAGAGATGCCTTACAAGCAAAGCCCATCCGCATCCCCGACAGCTTAATCCACCGGAGTAAACCTGCTCTTCTTTAATTAAAAAATCATTCATTGTTTCCATTTAATTTCTCACCAGACTTTTATTCCTTCTATTCAAAATCTATCCACATTACTTCTTCAGGCGCTTCAAAACCCTTTTTAATAATTTTTTCTATAGTTAAAGGAGGAACGTCTTTCCCACCAAGTCCTGTGTAAACATCGTACATTTTATTTTTCCTTCCATACAAAGCATGTTTCATTTCGTGTGCAATTGCGCCTTCTTTATCACCGATAAAGTTCCTTTCGATGTTGATTACAATCGTATCATCAGGAACATTTTCAAATGCTTTCAATATAGACTTCACAGGAAATGGTTTGAATAATCTCAGCTTGATAAGTCCAACTTCAGGATGATTATTAATAACACCTCTCGCTGTTGATGTAATAGTTGAAAGAGCAACTAGTATCATTTTTGTTTTAGGACCGATATTAACTGCTTCTATTGCTGAATATTTTCTTCCAAAATGTTCGCCAAATTTTTGTCCTATTTCATCAGTTAACTCTTCAACTTTTGTTATATCCCGCCAGTACTGAAAATTAAATGTTTCATAATGATCCGGTGGAACTAATCCACCATAATCCTTATGATTATTAAGATCTATTTCGTTGCCATTTTTCTTTTTGGGAGGAAGGAATTCATCAACTAAGTCACTATCTGGAACCCAGACATTTTCACTTGTGTGGCTTTGATAAAAAGCATCGAGAACGATCATAACAGGCAGATCAAGTTTTTCACTAATTACGTATCCCTGAATAATTGCATCGAGTACACCCTGAGAACTTTCTCCATAAAATTGAACCCATCCGGTATCTCGCTGTGAAATAGAATCTGTCTGATCGGACCAGATATTCCAGGGAAGAGAGGGTCTTCCCACATTACAAATAACAATGGGCAAACGAAAATGTGCAATTGCGTGTAAGACTTCGTGAGCGTAAAATAATCCCTGCCCGCTTGTTGCTGTAAAAACTCTCTCACCGGCGAGTGCTGCCCCCATTGCCGCAGCAAAAACAGAATGTTCACTGTCCATATTTACATAGCGTGCATCCAGTTCTCCGGCAGCAACAATTGATGAAAGTCGTTCAACGATTGATGTTTGCGGGGTTATCGGATAAGCAGGAACGAATCCAACTCTGCATAGCTTCGCTGCCTCTGCTGCTGCAAAATTACCCTTGATAATTTTTAACGTATGCCTGGGATACTTTTCTACAATTTGTTTCGTATTATCTTTTGATTTTAATATGTCCTTTGTCTGAATATTGTTATTCATCAATTGCCTCCTCCAATTGAAAACTTATTGCAGAACAGGGACATTCATTTGCGCAAATCCCACAACCTTTACAGTAATCGTAATCAATTCTTAAACGATTTTCATCATCTATAAATATTGCAGCATCGGGACAATAGTTAAAACAGTTTCCACAGCTATAACAGTCGCCGCAATGTAAACAACGTTTCGATTCGATTACAATTTCGTTCTCAGTTAATCCTTTTACCACTTCTCCAAAATCATTTAAATAGCTTTTTGTTTTTCTTACAGGATTTTGTGTCCGGGGAGTAGGGAGGTAGTAATTAAAATTAATATCTGAAGGCACGACAATATTTTCGATAAATTTTTCATTTGAAAATGGTAAGTCTTTAAAAAATGCGTTTACTTCTTCAGCAACCTTATTTCCACTGCCTATAGCCTCCGCAACCGTTCCGCCCCAGGACATATCACCACTGCAAAAAACCGGAATTCCAAAATCATTATCTATTCTTCCTTGCTTGGCTTTAACTTTTTGTCCTTTAAAAACATATTCATCCGATCTCTGACCAATTGCTGTAATTATTTTATCTACTTTAATTTGCTTCTCGGATCCACTAACCGGTATAGGTTTTCTTCTTCCCGATTCATCAGGTTCACCAAGTTGCATTTTAATTAGCGTAAGATCGATTTTGCTATTTTGTTTTAGATCAACCGGGGCGGTAAGAAATTCTATTTTTATTCCTTCGGAATGAGCTTCATTAACTTCATGTGCAATGGCAGGCATTTCTTTGCGGGTTCTTCTGTAATAAATGGTTGGGAAAGCGCCAATTCTTAGTGCTGTTCTTGCGACATCGATAGCAGTATTGCCGCCGCCGATTACAGCAACTTCATCTCCTTTCATTAGCTTAAATTTATTACCTTTTAATTTGAAGTTATGAAGAAATTCAATCCCATCTATTACTATTTCTTCATTTGGGATATTCATCTTTGAGCTAATATGTGAACCGACTGCCACAATCACAGCATCAAAATCATCTTTTAATTCATTTATAGTAACTTTTTTATTCAATATTAATTTAACACCCTGATCTTCAATTCTTTCTATTTCTTTATCAAGAATTTCCTGCGGAAGTCTGAATTGGGGAATTCCTGTTCGCATCATTCCGCCGGCGTAAGGCAGTGCTTCAAAGACAGTTACGTTATATCCTTTTTGAGTTAACCTTAGTGCAGAAGTAAGTCCTGCAGGACCAGTACCAATAACAGCTACCTTCTCATAATGACTTAATTTACCTTTTTGAAAATTAGTTTTAAAAGATTTGTCTCCAAGAAATCTTTCAATTGCTCCAACGTTTAATCCTTCATCAAGTTCTATCCTGTTACAATTTTGTTCACAAAAGTGAGGACAAACTCTTCCACAAGTAGAAGGGAAAGGATTGTAATCGTAGATAGCTCTGAATGCTTCATCAAATTTTTTTTCAGATGTAAGCTTAACGAATAGTCTAACATCGGTTCCGGCAGGGCAGTTAGTTGTGCAAGGTGCTGGTCTTTCAACATAAGAAGGTGTTAAAACTCTCCAGCTTCCTGTTTTGTTTGAAGAAATTGGTTGAGACCAGAATGGAATTCTCGGAAGATCTTTTAAGTTTATTTTTTTCTCTTCAGCTTTAGTTTTATTGTGAAGTTCTATCTCAGTTAAATCTTCTTCCGATTGATTAATTAAATTAAGTAAATATTCATTTAATTTATCATTGCCAACAACACTATTAAATGCGATCGAGGCAGCTTCTTTGTTTTCTTTTCTTTTAGCTGGTACATTTTCACCAACAATAAACTTTGCGGATTCTATATCGGAGTTTAATATTTTTACAATAGCACCTATCATTGCAGAGTTAACGATTGGTAATGCTTTACTTCCCAAATCTTTATCAAGTGATATTTTTGTTGCGGGGACTGTATAAACTTTGTAGGCTTGATCAGCAAACTCTTTTGCATCTCTTTCAGTATTAATGAGAATTGCTCCGTTCTTTCTTAAACCATTAAATACAGGTACTTGTTCAATTAAAGTTTCATCAAATACAACAACAAGATGCGGATTATAAACATTACTTCGGTTTAATATTTCTCCTTTAGCGATCCTAAGGTAAGCCTGTATTGGTGCGCCGGTGCGTTCTACACCAAAGGAGGGAAATGCCTGAACATGATATTCACCTGACTGACTGCAGATTTTTGCAAGGATTTCAAATGCGGTAACCATTCCCTGACCACCTCTTGCATGACCTCTTATCTCCAGCATATAGAATTCTTTCGCGTTATTGATCAAACACGTACATCTAAAATACTCAAATTACGAGCCATACGTTGTATAATTTTTAAGAAAGATTTATAAATATTTGATTTGATTTGTTTTAAAATAATTAAAACGGTTAAAAAATAAATTTTACTATTTAATTCAACTTTGTGTTTTAATAAACTGATTTTTAAAAAGTAACCCTATCGATTTTAATCAAATGATTAATACTTAATTGTAAAAGAAGTGCAATTATTTATCAAATATTCGGGGATTGACGTTTTTGAGTTAAATATTCTTATATTTCACGGCGAAATTATTGGATAAATTTATCAATCATGAAAATAATTTCTATGGTTTTTATCAATTATGAAAAATAGATTTTTAACCAAATATCAATGAAGATAGCACTTTGCCAGCTAAATTCTGTAATTGGCAATTTAGAGTTTAACAAACAAAATATATTAGAAGGTTATAAAAGGGGAGTAGAAGCAGGAGCTGATTTAGTAATTAGTCCTGAACTTTCATTGGTAGGGTACCCACCGCGTGATCTCGTGGAAAAATCTGAATTTCGTTTGGCTGTAATACATGCAATGAATGAAATTGCAAAAAGTACAAACGATGTTGGATTAATTTTCGGTTCTATAACTGAAGATGATGATTTAATTGGAACGAACATTCACAACTCTGCTATACTTGCCTTTAATGGAAAGATTCAATTCATACAAAACAAATCACTCATACCTAACTACGATGTATTTGATGAAATGCGTTACTTTGATTCTGCAAAAAAGATTGAGGTCTTCGAATACAAAGGTGAGAAATTAGGAATATCGATTTGTGAAGATATCTGGAATGATGAAGACTACTGGTACAGAAGAAGGTATTCTGAAGACCCTGTTAAAGATTTAATTGAAAAAGGAGCCACTCTTCTTGTAAACATTTCTGCCAGCCCATATTTTTTCGGTAAAAGAAATGAGCGGGCAAATATGCTTTCTCTTCTTTGTAAAAAAGATAGAATACCGCTTGCTTATGTTTGCTGCGTTGGCGCACAGACTGATCTTATTTTTGATGGTGCAAGCATGTGCTTTAACGGAAGTGGCAAACTCACAAAACTGGGAAAAAATTATAAAGAAGATTTTTTCATCTTCGATACAAAGAATGATGCTGCACTTGATAAGAATTGCGAAGAGAGTTTCGAGGAAGAAGTTCTGACTTCACTTATTTTTGGTGTAGAAGAATACAGCAGGAAGCTTCACTTCAAAAAGGCTCTTGTTGGATTAAGTGGTGGTATAGACTCAGCAATGGTTGCTTATGTTGCAGTTAAAGCTTTAGGAAAAGAAAATGTAAGTGTAGTCTTAATGCCGTCTAAATACTCTAGTGAAGGTAGTATAAACGATTCGGTAAAACTGATAAATAAATTAGGTATCTCTCACCATAATGTTACAATACAACCGGTTGTAGATAAAGCTCTGGAGATTTTAACACCCAAATTCCAGAAAGAGTTATTGGGAATCATGGAAGAAAATTTGCAGGCACGGATAAGGGGTATCTATTTAATGGCTTTTGCAAATAATGATAATTATTTACTTTTGTCCACTGGAAATAAATCGGAAATGGCGGTTGGGTATTGTACGCTCTACGGTGATATGAATGGTGGTTTGGCAGTGCTGGCTGATGTTTATAAAACTGATGTATATCGGTTAGCATATTATATTAATAAAGATGAAGAGATTATCCCAACCGAGATTATTAAAAAGCCACCTTCTGCAGAACTTAAACACGATCAAAAAGATCAGGATTCTCTTCCACCTTATGAGTTATTAGATAAAATTTTGAGAATGTATTTAGAAGAAAATAAGGAAATTAAGGAGATTACTTCTGTTATCGGCGATAAGGAAGTAGTTAAAAAAGTTTTAAGACTTGTTGATATAAATGAATTTAAAAGGTACCAGGCACCGCCGGCATTAAAAGTTTCAAGAAAGGCGTTTGGATACGGCAGAAGATTCCCTATTGTACAGGGATGGCGCAATTAAATTGCAGCCGCAAACTGAAAAATGAACAAAAATAAATTTTTATTATTCTTTACTGGTTTGATCCTGTTTGGGGTACAACCATTGTATTCGCAATTTGGCGCTCCAAATGATATTGTTAGAATAAAATCCTACCAATCATTAGATAAAGTTTATTCAGGAACTGAATTTAAAATTGCTCTAGAAGCTGATGTAAAAAACGGATGGCATATAAACAGTAATATGCCTAAGGAAGATTACCTCATTCCTACAGAACTTAACTTAACCGATTCCACTGATTTTAAACTTACTAAAATTGTTTATCCACATGCAAAGGATATCAAATTGGATTTTTCCGAAAAATCTCTTTCTGTATTTGAAGGGAAAATTTATATAGGTGGAATAATAAAATCTGCAAATCTTGACCCCGGTAAATATAATCTCATCTTAAAGTTCAGGTATCAGGCTTGTAATAATCAAAGTTGTTTACCGCCTAATTCTGTAATTGATACAATGATTATTAATATCGCAGATAAAAAAGATGCGATTAACGAAATTAATCCATCTGTGTTTAAGAATATAAATCTGAGTCTGAGTAATGTTGTAGATAATAACCAGAATTCAGACAATGATATCTCAAATGTTTTGCAAAACAATGGTATTTTACTCGGATTGATAATTGTATTCCTTGGTGGATTGGCTTTGAATCTCACCCCATGTGTGTATCCTTTAATTCCAATTACTATCGGATTTTTTGGTGGACAAAGTGAAGGCAGTACAAAGAAACTAACTATAATGGGAATTCTATTTGTGGTTGGTTTGGCTGTTACATATTCTATAATTGGAGTTATTACCTCACTTACCGGTGCCGTCTTCGGAACACTGCTGCAAAATCCTGTCGTAATTATTGCAGTTGCATTAATACTTGTTGCGTTATCTTTAAGCATGTTCGGAGTGTATGAATTTAAACTACCGGATAAACTTGTTGCAAAGGCTGGTGGAGCTAAAGGTGGATATTACGGTGCATTTTTCATGGGTTTAACTCTCGGTATTGTTGCGGCTCCTTGCATCGGACCTTTTGTGCTTGGTCTTGTAACCTATGTTGCTGTAAAGCAAGATGTATTTTTTGGTTTTATAATGTTTTTCGTTTTAGCACTGGGACTTGGAACTCCATATCTCTTTCTTGCAATTTTTTCCGGGAAGATTAAAAATTTACCTCGCTCAGGTGAATGGATGCAGGCTGTAGAACATATATTTGGATTGATTCTTGTAGGAATGGCGATCTATTTTCTGTTACCGTTAATTCCGAAAGTAATATCGGGTTATGTATTGTCGGTTTATATGATAGCGGCAGGTTTATATATTATTTTCTTTGAAAAGAAAGCAAGCAACATTAAAGTGTTTAAAATTATAAAAATCATTTTTGCTATTGTTGTAATGGCTGTTGCAGTCTATGCAGTTATTCCGAAAGAAACTGCCAGCATAAGCTGGAAACCTTATTCCGAAACAGCAGTAGCTTCAATTGGGAACAAAAGCGTAATCATAGATTTTTATGCTGATTGGTGTATACCATGTAAGGAATTAGATGCTCTTACATTCAGTGATCCGAGAGTTATAAAACTCTCAGAAGAATTTAGTACCTACAAAGCCGATATGACTAAATCACTCGACAGTGATGTTGAAGCGTTACGTGATAAATATAAAATCATCGGTGTTCCTACTGTTCTTATTCTTAATTCAAAAGGTGAAGAGGTTGAAAGGATAACAGGCTTTGTAGATGCGGATGAGTTTTTAAAGATCATATCCGGAATTAATTGAATTGAAAAGTTTTGTTATATCATAACAGTCTTATTAATTTAGTCATTGTAATAAATAATTCATTAAGAGAGATAAAATGGATGAAGTAAAAGATAAAAAAGTTGAAAAACTGTCTGACGTTACTGTAAGATTTGCCGGAGATTCAGGTGATGGAATGCAATTAACAGGAACTCAATTCAGTGATACGACTGCGTGGGTAGGTAATGATTTAAGCACTTTGCCTGATTATCCAGCAGAAATTCGTGCGCCTGCCGGAACACTTTATGGAGTAAGTGGATTTCAGTTACATTTCAGCAGCATTCATGTAAACACACCCGGTGATGTACCTGATGTTTTGGTTGCTATGAATCCTGCTGCTTTAAAAAAGAATTTAACTGAATTAAATCCTAATGGGACTATTATAGTAAATACCGATTCCTTCGATCCTAAAAATCTGAAGTTAGCGAGATATGAATCCAATCCTCTGGAAGACAATACACTTGACGGATATCATGTCTACAAAGTGCCGATAAGCTCTTTGACTTCCAATGCATTGGAAGGAAGTCCGCTTTCTGTGAAAGAAGTTGGCAGGTGTAAAAACTTTTTTGCACTAGGAATGATGTACTGGTTATATAACAGACCTCTGGAAAAAACTCAGGAATGGCTAAAGAAAAAGTTTGCAAAAAATAAAGATCTTGTTGATGCAAACCTTAAAGCATTACAAGCCGGATATAATTTTGGCGAGATCACGGAAATCTTTACTACAAGATATGTTGTTGAACCTGCGCAGCTACCGAAAGGAAAATACAGAAACATTTCCGGTAACGAAGCGCTTTCACTTGGATTTCTAACGGCTTCAGTTAAAAGTAAGCTGCCGTTGTTTCTTGGTTCATACCCTATTACTCCTGCTTCTGAAATTCTTCAATATTTAAGTTCGTACAAAAATTTTGGTGTTAAAACAGTTCAAGCAGAAGATGAAATTGCCGGAGTTACTTCGGCGATAGGTGCAGCATTTGCCGGAAGTCTTGCTCTAACAACAACAAGCGGTCCCGGTATGGCGCTAAAAACGGAAGCAATCGGTCTTGCGGTGATGACCGAATTACCAATCGTAATTGTAGATGTTCAGAGAGGTGGACCAAGTACAGGATTGCCAACGAAAACTGAACAAGCTGATCTGCTTCAGGCTGTATACGGAAGAAATGGTGAAGCACCGGTTGCAGTGCTAGCAGCCTGCACACCAACAGATTGTTTTTATCAGGCAATTGAAGCTTCAAGGATTGCATTAAAATATATGACACCTGTAATTCTCTTAACAGACGGTTATATTGCGAACGGTTCTGAACCATGGAAAATACCGGAGCTTGATGATTTACCGGATATTTCGGTTCCATTCAGAACGGAAAAAGAAGGATTCTATCCATACCTGAGAAATGAAAACCTTGCTCGCCCCTGGGCTATTCCCGGAACTCCTGGTTTAGAACATCGTATTGGAGGGCTTGAAAAAGCCGATATAACCGGCAACGTAAATTATGATCCTGATAATCACAATAAGATGGTTAATCTTCGCAATAAAAAAATTAAGAATATTGCAAACGATATTCCTGATCTTAAAGTTGATGGTGATGAATCAGGTGATCTACTGGTATTAGGTTGGGGCGGCACTTACGGTACTCTTAAAGATGCTGTTAAACGTGCAAGAGCTGCTGGTTATAAAGTTTCACAGGCTCATTTACGGTACATAAATCCTTTACCGAAAAACACCGGTGGTGTGCTGAAAAAATTTGATAAGGTTTTAATTCCTGAGATTAATCTCGGACAGTTAGCAAAATTAATTAAAAGTGAATTCGTAATTGAAGTAGAACAGTTCAATCTTGTCAGGGGACTACCATTAAAATCGAAAGACGTATTAGAAAAGATAACTGAATTACTCGGAGGTAATAATGGCAACTAATGATGAAGTAAAAGAAAAAAAACTTACTGCAAAGGATTTCGCAAGCGATCAGGATGTAAGATGGTGTCCTGGATGTGGTGATTATTCTATTCTTGCCCAGGTACAACGAACATTCCCCGAAATTATTAAGAAGGACGTAGAGAAAATAGTCTGGATATCAGGCATTGGATGTTCAAGCAGATTTCCATACTATATGAATACTTACGGTTTCCATGGAATTCATGGAAGAGCACCGGCAATTGCAACCGGTGTAAAAGTAGCAAATCCCGATCTTGATGTTTGGGTTGCAACCGGAGACGGCGATCTTTTAAGCATTGGTGGAAATCATTTTATTCATGCCTGCAGAAAAAATATTGATCTGAAAATTCTCCTGTTTAATAACAGAATTTATGGCTTAACAAAAGGTCAGTATTCACCAACATCTGAAAAAGGAAAAATAACGAAAACAACTCCTTTTGGTAGTGTCGATTATCCTTTCAATCCGGTATCATTGGCGATTGGTGCGAATGCAACATTTGTTGCAAGGACAATTGACAGAAATCCGAAACACCTGCAGGAAATGATAAGACGTGCCGGTGAACATAAAGGATTAGCTTTCATCGAGATATTCCAAAACTGTAACATTTTTAACGATGGTGCATTTTCATTATTAACGGAAAAAGATACGAAAGATGATAGCGTTCTGGTTCTTGAACATGGTAAACCTATGGTATTTGGAAAAGACAGCGATAAAGGAATTAAATTAGATGGTGTTAAACCGATAATTGTTGACCTTGCCAGCGGATCTTATTCAAAAGATGATCTGCTTGTTCATGACGAATTTTCGGACGAACCTATTCTTGCTATGATTCTCGCTCATATGACAGATCATCCAAATCTGCCAACGCCTATTGGTGTTTTCAGACAGATATTGAGAGAGACCTATGATGGCGGAATAAGAGACCAGATAAATATGGTTACTGAAAAAAGAGGTAAGGGCGATCTTGCAAAGATGCTTTATGGTGCAAATACCTGGGAAGTGAATTAAGCTTTCTTATCATACTAAAGTATATTTTATATTATAATTAGAGGGGCTTGTTAATTCAAGCCCTTCTTTTTTTTGAAGGTTACATGGATTTTCAGTTATTAAAAAAAATTATAGAAGAAAACAGTTCGTTTCTAATAACGACACATGTTAATCCCGATGCCGATGCAATTGGTTCTGAGATTGCATTGTATAAAGTGTTGAAAAAACTCGGTAAGAAAGCTCATATAATTAATCATAGCCAAACACCTTACTACCTTCAGTTTCTCGATCCCGGTTATATTACTAAAAAATTTAATCCCGATAATGATAAAAAATATTTTGAAGAATCCGATGTTCTGATAGGAATGGATTTCAACAGGTTGAATCGTTTGGCAAGTATGGAAAAAGTTTTTTCAGAATCAAAAAAAATAAAAATCAGCATAGATCATCACCAGGATTCTGAAGAATTCGTTGATCATTATTTTGATGATGATAAGTATGCTGCAACAGGACACATCATTTACGATTTTATTGAACAAACCGGAATTGTAGAACTTGATTACGAGATAGCTTATCAATTATATGCTGCTATTATGACAGATACAGGTTCTTTCCGATTTGAAAGAACAACTGCGGAACTTCACAGAGTAGTTGCCAACCTTCTCGATGTTGGAGTTAATCCGGTAGAAGTATACGATAAAGTTTATGATCAATGTAAGATGAGTAAAATTAAATTGCTTGGGAGAGCCCTCGATAGCATTAAATTAATTGGAAAAAATAGAATAGGTTACATGTGTTTAACAAAAAAGGATATTGAGGAATTTAATGCGTCAGAAAGCGATACTGATGGTTTTGTAAATTATACTCTTTCAATCGAAAAAGTAGTAGTGGGAATGCTCTTCATTGAACTTAAAAGAGGATTTAAAATAAGTTTCAGATCTAAAGGCAATATACCTGTTGATAAATTAGCCGCACAGTTCGGGGGGGGAGGTCATATCAATGCTTCAGGTGTGAGATTTCACGATTTATCAATCGAAAAAGAAATGAATAATATTCTTAAAAAAGCTGAAGAATTTTTAAACAATAACTATCAGGAATAAAATGTTCAAACTGCAAATTAAAGCTACCGGTAAAAAAATAATGTATAAACCCTTATCTATTAGTGTTAAATATCTGATAGAAGAGAAGAAATTATCCGGTAGTGTTAATAATCTTGAAAAAATATTTAATATAAAATTATCCTCTCTACAAAAGAAAAATTTTCTAACTGAAGACGGATCGGAAATCAGAATATCAAAACCTTCAGGAAAACCGGATGCAATAATATTAAGCAAGGTGAAGATCAATAAAGATTTTACATCTGATTTTTTTAGGAATCATCTTGCAGGCGTAATAAAAAGCCTTGAAGGAGAAGAACTGCAAAACCTGCATATTTTCATTCCATCTTATAAAGTATTTAAAAACCATTTTGAAAATGAGGCTCATTTCTACCAGACTTTTATTGAAGGTTTAATGCTTGGTAATTATAAATTCGATAAGTACAAGCTTTCAAAAAAAGCACTTAAAAAATTAACAGTGCTGATCTACGCAGACAATGAGAAATTGTTGAAAGAAGCTACCCGTAAAGTTACATTATTAATGGAAGGTGTTAATTTTACGAGAGAGCTTCAGAACGAACCCGCAAATTCTTTAAGACCATCGGATATAACGAACAAGGTAAAATCTAAATTGAGAGACGCAGGAATTCGTGTAACCGTTTTTAATGAAAAAGAATTAAAGAAGAGAAAGATGGGCGGTTTACTTGCAGTGGGGCAGGGAAGTAACAACAAACCTCGTTTGATCATCCTGAGTTATAAGCCAAGAACTAAACCCAAAGGAAAGAAAAAAACAAAAAAGATTGCATTAGTTGGAAAGGGAGTAACATTTGATTCGGGCGGAATTTCATTAAAGCCGGCAAACAATATGGGTGAAATGAAAGCTGATATGTCCGGGGCTGCTTTAGTTGCCGGAACTATGCTGGCTGCAGCAAAAGCAAGATTGCCAGTAGAAATTCTCGGCGTTATTCCTGCTGCTGAAAATATGGTTTCTGGTGAATCGATGCGCCCGGGAGATATAGTTGTTACAGCTTCTGGTAAATCGATTGAAGTGGATAACACAGATGCAGAAGGCAGAATGATTCTTGCTGATGCTTTGGATTACGCTTCAAAACAGAAGCCGAATGTTATTATTGATTTTGCTACTCTTACGGGTGCTTGTGTCGTTGCTCTTGGATCGGTTGCATCTGGATTATTTACAAAGAATGATAAACTTGCCGACGCACTTTATAAATCAGGAATGAATACATATGACCGGGTTTGGCGTTTACCTATGTGGGATGATTATAATAAGCTGATTGAAAGTAAAGTTGCTGATGTTCATAACACTGGTCCCAGATGGGCGGGAGCTATTACTGCTGCAAAATTCTTAGAACATTTTGTTGATGAAAAAATTCCCTGGGCACATTTAGATATAGCAGGACCAGCATTTCCAAGTGATACAAATAATTATTCAAAAACTTATATGACCGGTTATGGTGTCAGGTTGATGTTTGATTATTTAACAAATCTGAACAAAAATTAGATGGAATCTAAGAAATAGAATTATTGTAAATGTTGCCATCTTTTATCTCGTAAACACTGTCGGCAAGCTGTACCAGATTTGAATTGTGTGTAACGATTACGAAAGTCATTTTAAATTCTTCACGAAGATCCAGAATTAATTTGTGGATCGATTCACTATTTGCTGAATCAAGATTACCTGTCGGTTCATCTCCGAAAATTATTTGTGGATCGTTTGCCAGCGCTCTTGCCACTGCAACACGTTGTTGTTCTCCACCAGAAAGCTCTGCAGGTTTATGTTCTCCTCTTTCTGATAATCCCACAGCTTCTAACAATTGCTTACTTTTTATTGTTGATTCTTTTAATGATTTCCCGTTTATCATTTGTGGAATTGCTACATTTTCTATAGCTGTAAATTCAGGTAGAAGATGATGGAATTGAAAGATGAATCCTATGTTCTTGTTTCTAAAATTTGCCAGTCTTTCATCTGATAAGGTATTAATATTTTCTTCTTCATAAAATATCTTTCCCGAATCAGGTCGATCTAATGCACCAAGTGTGTGAAGTAATGTACTCTTTCCTGCACCTGAAGCTCCAACTATTACAGAAATTTTATTCGATTCAATTTCAATCGATACATTCTTTAATACTTCCAGGATTACATCTTTATTCATCCTGTAAGATTTATAAAGATTTTCTGCTTTAAGAATAGTACTCATATTTGGTAATAATTTTTCATTATTAATTTCGAATATTTAATTAATTACTCCCATTTTATTGCTTCCAGAGGATTAACTTTAGCAGCTTTCTTTGCCGGGTAAAGCGCTGCTAAAAAGGTTAGTATCATAGAAGCTCCGCTTATGTAGAAGAAATCACTGATTCTCATTTCAACCGGCAATCCGCTTACTTTGTACTGTGCAGGATTTAAAGGATAAAGGTTATATTTTATCTGAAGATAGCACACTAAATAACCGATGATAACTCCAAGCAAAGTGCCAATAATCCCGATCAAAATTCCTTCAAACATAAATATTTTTATCACAGATTTTTGATTTATACCCATCGCAGTTAAAATACCGATATCCCTTCTTTTTTCTATCACAGACATCGATAACGAACCTAAAATGTTAAAAGTTGCAACCGCAATAATCAAACATAGAATTATATAAGCAGTCCATCTTTCTATTTTCATAACCGAATATAATTCCTGATGAAAATCGTACCAGGTATTTACACTGTAATCATTTGAGTTAAGCTTTTCCCTTAAAAGTTTTTGAGTTTTGAATGATTCATCCGCATACTTCAGCTTAATTTCATATCCCTGGATATGATTGCCATAACCAAGAAGATATTGCACAAATTTAATATCACTTATAATATAAGTTTCATCATAATCGTTATTGTTTGAACTATATATACCCGTGATGATAACTTTTTTTGTTAAAGGCATTGATAGTTGTGTGATTGCCTTCTCAATATTTGCAGGTGAAATAAGTACGATAGTATCTCCAACTGAAACCTCCATTTTAACCGCAAGCTGTAAGCCTAGGATAACTTTTGGCAAAGATCTTTGTACAGCAATTTTATCATCCCCGTAAAGAATATTTGGCTTGATATTATAAACCCGATCCGATAAATCCGGGTCGATTCCTTTCAGGTTTACAATGTTAGTCAGTCCTTCATTATAAGCGAGCACTTTCCCTTTTACAAATGGTGTAAAAGCTTCTACCGATTTGGTTTTATTTAGCAGTTCAGAAACGTTTTGTATGTTTTGTGCACCTTCTTCTGAAATGACCTGAACCCGTAAGTGCGGTTCAAAATTCATAAGAAATTTTGTAACAAGACTGCCGAATCCATTGAACACAGAAAGCACAATTATCAATGCCGCAACACCAATCGTTATACCGGCAATGGAGATAAGGGAAATTATGGTAATAAAATTTATCTTGTGCTTTGAAACTAAATATCTTTTTGCAATAAAGAATTCGAAAAGCATTAGCTAAACCTTAACGATTCTATTGGGCGAATACGCGATGCGATGAAACTCGGAATGACCGATGCTAGTATGCAGAGTACAAATGTAATGGTTGAAACAAGAAAATAAATATCGCTATTCATTTCGATTGGAACTTTACTCATAAAATAAACTGCAGAAGGAATTTTTATTATATCTAGTCTCAATTGCAATTCCATAAGTACAGTTGCAAGAGCCGTGCCTAGAATTATTCCTGCTATTGCAAGTGTAATCCCCTGTATAATAAAGATACCAACCACTTGTTTGCGTTTTGCGCCCAAAGATTTAAGAACTCCGATTGAATTGGTTTTTTCGAGAACAACCATTAATAAAGTTCCGATTATATTGAAAACAGCAACAATGATTATTAATCCCAAGATTATCGGAATAGGTTTTTTCTGCAGATCTATCCAGGTAAAAATATTATTGTGTAGCTGGTAAACTGTTCTAACGAAGTAAGGATATCTGAGTTTTTTCGAAAGGAAACTTGCCAGACTGTCTAATTTAGAAATATTACCCAGTCTTATATTATAACCGGTTATGTTATTGCCTATTCCAAAAAGTTTTTGAGCAGTTTTTAATTCTATGTAGGCATACATATCATCATATTCTGCCATACCGCTTTCGAATATTCCTGAGACTTTAAACTTTTCTATATTCGGTAAATTCGTTGCTGAAGGAATTTGATCGTTGTTCAAAGTAAAAACAATAACATTATCTCCAACATTCAGGAATAATTTATCCGCAAAATTTTTACCGATAACGATTAAATTGGAATCTGAATCGGAAAGTAAAAACCTACCTTTTACAATATCACGTATAAATTCCGGTTTTGGTGAGTCCTTACTCATTCCTATCAAGTTCAATCCTTCTTTCATTCTTCCTTTACTAACTATTGCAAGTTTTGATGCAAACGGAACAATAGAAGGATCAAAGTCTTTCAGATAGTCTTCCAATTTAGGCAGGGTAGATTTGTAGTCAGGCAGTATATTTTGGAATGAAGTTATCTTTATGTGGGAATCAAAATTAACTACTTTATCCGTTAATGTTTTTTCAAAACCATTTAAAACACTTAATGCAATAATTAAGGTAGCTACTCCAAGTGCAATACCGACTATGGAAATAACAGATATGAAATTAATGAACTTCGAATCTTTTTTTGAAAAGACATATTTTTTTGCGATAAACCAAATAAGAAGCATTCAAACAGCACCATTCTTTTAATTATCAAATTTAGCCAAGAAATAATACACTTAAAAATTAGTCCTGATTAGAACAGGCACCTTAAATACCTAATTATTGTAAATTACCCGATGTTGGTTTTTAGATATTGTTAATATATATTTGTCCTTTATTTTTCAAAAAAAATACTTATTATCGGATTGGTGGTAAGTATATTTTTTTGCTTATTTATTGAAGTTAAGTTTGAATGATCTCACGGGGCGTAGCGTAGTCCGGTTATCGCGCCTGCTTTGGGAGCAGGAGGTCGCAGGTTCGAATCCTGCCGCCCCGACTCTGTTTACAAATTGTTATTTATTCGAAACCTGAAAATTGTTCTTTGTGATATTGTTTAGAAGCGCCCGTAGCTCAATCGGATAGAGCATCAGCCTTCTAAGCTGAGGGTTAGTGGTTCGAGTCCACTCGGGCGT
>Ga0307425_1000598_pt1 | contig 22611 bp, 18 predicted proteins | sample SalMarWE160330MG_FD_202152 | JGI IMG/M metagenome (GOLD analysis project Ga0307425, IMG submission 202152) | Salt marsh sediment microbial communities from the Plum Island Ecosystem LTER, Massachusetts, United States - WE1603-30 | ecosystem: Environmental > Aquatic > Marine > Intertidal zone >...
GAAATGGAGAAATACGATAAGAGCTTTAAGGCTGACGAGAAAAAAGCCCTGGAAATGAAGTTGTTAAATAAATGAACCTGACTCGCCACAACACCGGGGGATCAAGGCGTGCAGGTGCGTCGACAACTAGGGGGACCGGCATGATTAAGGGGGGAAAGCAAAAACTGGACGAGGCGAAGGGGCCTGGCGGTTGCGGCCCCATCCGGAGAGGCCGTCCGAAGGCCAGGCAGCTCCTGCCCGGTCTTGCGTTGGGCAAGACCGTGGGGAAATATGGGATAGCCACTCTGGTGGCGCTGGCGCTCTGTGGCATCCTGTCATTGGGGGTGGTTGGCTGCAGCGCCCTGTTTTCGCTCTTTGGCTGGCAGGGAGCAGGGCCCGGCGATTTCGCGGCCAACGTGCGACTATCTCCCGAGGAAATCACCCGGCTGTCACGGAATGCGCATTATTACAAATTGATGGGGCAACCCGAGTTGGGCCTCAGGGAATTGGAGCAAGTCCACCAACAAAACCCCGATAACCTCGAGATCACCAATATCCTGGCCCAGAACTATGAAGAGCTGGGAAAATTCGAGGCCGCCCGGCAGCTTTACGAGGAAGCGCTCACCCGGCACGGCCCCCATCCGGCATTGACCAACAATTTATGCTTCTCTTATTACCTGGAGGGCCGTTGGCAGGAGGCCGAGACCTGCTATCGCAAAACCCTGTCCCGAGATCCCCAGAATATGGCGGCTCGGAATAACCTGGGGTTACTGTATTGCCGTCTCGGCCGCCAGAAGGCAGCCCGCCGACTCTGGCTGGAAGTGGAAGGAGAGGCGGCCGCCGACCATAAGGTGGGCCAGGCCCTGGCAGCCCTGGGGAGGTCGGGCGGCGCGGTCTATGCCCAAAGGGCCACTGCGGCTCCGGTGGCAACCAAGGTAACTGCGGCCCCGAGGGCAGAAACGACCGTCTCCCCTTTGCCGGCCCCGAGGCCCGTCAAGGCTCACCCTGCGGCGCAACCGGTGATCCGTCAGGCAACCGCCAGGTTGGCCAGAAAACCGGCGGCGGCGCCAAGCCCGGTGGCCGCCAAGCCTCGGCAGGAGGCCCAGAAACAGGCGGCCGTTCCTGGGAAAGCCGTTGCGGCCAAGCCGGCCGCGGTGGCGCCCGAGCCCGCGCCTGCGGCCGCCCCGCAAACTCGCCCGAGCTATCTGACCTGCGCCGAGTTGATGGGCACGGCCATCGAAGTGCGGAACGGCACCTGGACCCGGAATCTGGCCCATAAGACCCGCGCCCGGCTCTGGCAGCAAGGCTTTACGGTGGCCAAAATCGGCAATCACATAGATTTCGGGGCGACCAAGACCATCATTTACTATCGGCCCGGGGCGGAAAGAGTGGCCCGTGCGGTGAACCGCACTTTTTTCCCAGGAGCAAAGCTGACCCAAAGCAAGAAGCTCAAGAAGGGCACGGATATCAAAATCCTTTTAGGGTCCGATCTCCAGAAACAGCCGCAAGTGATGGCCGGCCTGGCCGGTGAGGGCCATTAATGGCGGCCATGCCACCTATCCGGCGGCTGGCCACCCTGGTTTTGGTATTGACCTTGCCTTGCCTGGCCAGCCAGTGTGCCAATAAAGGCGCAAGGGTGCCCCCGGTGCGGGGCCTGACCATGGAAGAGTCGTCCAAACTCCAGGCCCAGTATGACCCCTGGTCGGACCGGCAACCCAAAGCGGGGGAAGAGTTACCCGAGGATCGCCTGGAGGCTTTGGGCGACATAGCCTTGAAAAACCGGAACTTCCAAAACTCGTTGATTAATTATCTGCAAATCCTCCAGAAGAACCCGGAGCGCTATGACCTGCACTACAAAGTGGGGGTCATTTTTCTCTTGTCCGGGAAGTTGGAGGCCGCCCAGAAAGAACTGGCCCTGGTCCTGGTGCACCGGCCGGAGATGCTCCAGGCCCACGAAGCCCTGGGGCTGGTGTTCCTCCAAGGGAAACAATATCCCCTGGCCATCGACGAATTTCAGTACGTTTTGTCCCAGGACCCCAGGCGGGCCAAGACCTACCACCTGCTGGGGGTCACCTTCCTGGAGTCCGGCCGACCCGACCGAGCCGTTCAGGCGTTGAAAACCGCAACCACCATGAACCCCCGCCAGTTATCCTCTCTGATCGCCCTGTCCAAGGCCTACCTGGAGCGGAAAGAATATCGGCAGGCCGCAGCCAGCCTCAAGCAGACCCTGGCCCTGGCCCCGCAGAGCCAGAAGGTCAATCATCTGCTGGGACTGGCGCTGGCGGGCCAGAAGCAGTATCCCCAGGCCCTGGAGGCCTTTATGAAGGCGGGGGACGAGGCTCAGGCCTATAATAATATCGGGGTGTATTATTTCATGGATGGGCAATACGAAGAGGCCGCCAAATGCTTCCAGCGAGCCATTGAGCTCAGGCCCACCTTCTACCAGGAAGCCAAAACCAACCTGCAGCGGGCCCTGGATAAATTGCAGGAAACCCGAAAAGACGGCAGCTAAAGGGTTTCCCGGGAGGAAGCCGCCGGGGGCCGAGCGTGGGGGCGGGGTTATCCCGCCCTTATTTTTTGATCCTGAGGCGCCTTCCGGGCCATCAGGGGGCAGAGCACCACCATGGTTGCGAGGGCCGGGCCGAGGGGAGCCCCGGGTTCAGCTTTTTCCCCGGGATTAGGCCGGCCGCTTGGTGATACCGAGTTGCGCTCAAAGAGCTATTTATTGTAGCCGCAGGTTTTAGCCTGCGTCTGCACAGGCGAGACGCCTTTGCCACCTGTTTGATTGCGACTTGAGACCTCTGCGAAATACTGATGTGGGACAGCCGCCCTCGGCTGTCCATACCTCATCTTGTCGCAGGCGAGGGCACCTGCGCTACATTTTGACAACTAAAGAAAGCAAGCGATATTTTCGCAGAGGTCTCGACTTGTTATGAGTAAGCGCCAGACGTCGGTTTTAGTGATGCGTTAATCCCAGCCAGAGGCTATAATCCAAAAAGCTGAACATTTTTCTGGACATTCATTGCCATTTGAGAGGAGACCCGTATGAAAATCCTGGTCGGGGTGGATAAAAGCGAAGAGTCGCAGCAGGCCCTGCGCTACACCTGCCATTTGCTGGAACATTTCGAGGCCGACGTGGACGCCCTCTATGTCAAACCCAACGTGGTGGAGTCCGTGGCGGAAAGCTCTTATGCCCCTTTCACCACCCGGGAGGACGTGGAAAAGAACATCGAAGCCGAGGCGGCAAAAACCGTAGAGGAAATTTTCGAATCCTGCGAAATCTGCATGGGGGGCAAAGTGCCCTGCGCCCCCCTGGTGGCGGTGGGCGACCCGGCCGAAGAGATCCTGGCGGCGGCCACCGAAGGCTTTTACGACCTGATCGTGCTGGGCTCCCAGGGCCGCTCCACTCTCCGGGGCTTTTTGCTGGGCTCGGTGCACGCCAAAATACTGCACCATGCCTTGCAGCCAGTGCTCCTGATGCGCAATTTCCGGCCGATCCAGAAAATCCTGGTGGCCTACCGGGGGTCCCAGTGCGATCAGGGCGCCCTGGAGTTCATCGCCCCGCTCTTTGCCAAGCAAAAACCGGAAATTACCATCCTGCACGTGCAGGAAACCGCCTTGGGCGAAACCCCCGAATTAGCCGAGGCCTGTCTGCTCACCGGGGAGGACACCTTAAAGCAATATGGCTTCACTCCCACGAAAAAATTGGCCCAGGGCGACTTTGTGGATGAAATCCTCAAGGCGGTGGCGGTGGAACGCTACGACCTGCTGGTGCTGGGGGCTTACGGGCATAAGCGGCCCAAGTATCTCAAGATGATCAGTGACGAGGCCCTCAACCTGGTGCGCCTGTCCACCCGGCCGGTCCTGGTGTATCGGGATAGAAGCGAAATGTAAAGAGGGCCAGCGCCCCCCGACCGGGGGTCGGCCCCCATCAGGACGGACCCGCAAGTCCGTCCCGACAGATAGTCCCTTTGACTGGAAGCCGGCATCAGGCATGCCGGGTGAGGCAGGGGGGTTGCGACCCCGCGGTTTGCCCGGCCTGCCTTAGATACGGCTTTTTTTTACAGTATCTCTTGCCCTGAGGCGGGCTCTTGGCTTTATCTGAAAGTGTAATGTTCCTTGACAAGTGAAGGCGAGCATGATAATAAATCTATTTAACATCTCAATATTACAGGCCTTTCATGCCCCAAGCAATCAAAGCGGCAATCGATCCCGGCAACCTCGAACCCTATATCAGCTCCTGCGTGGCCCTGGCCCAAGAGAAATTACACCACTTCTCCTCGCTGGCCGAAATTACCACCCGGGAAAAGGACATCAACCGTTACCCCCGCCTGGAGCTCCTTTCGGAACCCCGGCAGATCCTGGTGCTCGATGAACAAGACGGGCGCCCGGAAGGCCTGGCCCGGGCCCGGGCCGCGGTGGTCCGGGGCGAAATTCTCTTCGAACACGCCGCCGCGGGTGAGGGCACCCGCTTGATGCTGGGTTCCAAATATTTCCTGGATGTCGCCCGGGAGATCTCGGTGGAGGGTTGCGCCCACCTGATGAGCCAGGAAGCCGGCCGGATTATTTCGCCGGAGGAAGTGGCGGCGCCGCTGGCCTGTCTCCCCCAGGAGCTCTTGCCCCTCTCCTTAGGGGCCCGCCACATGCTCCAGCTCGCCTTTGACCTGGAAAACCTGGCCCGGGAATCAGGGGAATCGCCCCGGGAGGTGCTGGGGCGACAGCACCTGTTGATTATCATTGCCCGGGAAATGTTGGCCCGCATCGAAAGAGATTTTTACCAGTGGCATTTTTTCGGCTTCAGTCCCGCCCGGGTCTATTTCATGGTGCAGGAGAGCTTCCACGGCCTCAACCTGAAGCAGGGGAAGTTTTTCTGCGATGAGAACAGCCCCCGCCGCCTCCACAACCACGGGCAGATGGTCATGCAGCAGACCATGGCCCGGCAGCTTTTTTCCCTGGCGGGGGCCCATCCCTGGGACAAGATTTTTCACTCCCGACGAGAAGTGGCCGATTGGCTGCAGGGTTTTGCCGATAAAATTTCTTATAATATCGAGGACCTGGATTATCTGACGGGGTCCCTGGATTTCCATGGGCTGGGATTGGCCCTGGACTTGGGAAACCAGGGCTACAACATGGTCATGGAAGTGATGGCCAATAATCCCATCAAACCCCAGAAAGGCGGGATGCTGGCGTGGGATCCGGAACTGGGTCGGGATGTGATGATTGAAAGCTTTCAATTAGGCGACATCCGCAATGAGGAGATCACCTACTTGAACCGGAATTTCAATCACTATCCCAGTCCCTGGATGTGCTGGTCCCGCCTGGGGGAAGAAGGCTTGCCTATGCCCATTGCCGTCAAGGACGGTTTCCTTTATTTCAAGCCGGTGCAGGGAGATATTAATTTTCTGGTGAAAACCGCATTTTTCCGCCGGCAAGAGATGCGTCCCATCCACAATTTAAAAAGTCCCGCGGCCCTGCCCCTGGCGATCAATCGCATGTATGCCCAGGACTGCCAGCCCGGGTTTAAAGACTTCGCCCAACGGTGCCTACAGGGGTACTCATGAGCCCACCACGGAAGATGTTTGTCAACGCCGCCGACCCGGAGGAATTCCGGGTGGCCATCGTCGAAGAAGGCCAGATGGAAGAGCTGGCCCTGGAGTCCGCTTCTCGGGAAGCCACCAAAGCCAACATTTATAAAGGCGTGGTGGTCAATATCGAGCCCAGCCTCCAGGCCGCCTTTGTCAACTACGGCGGGGAGCGCCATGGTTTCTTGCCCCTGTCCGAAGTGCATCCCGACTATTACCAGGAAAAACCCCAGAGCCGGGCCAAGACCAAGATTCAGCGGGTGCTGCGCAAAGGCCAGGAGCTCATCGTCCAGGTCTACAAAGAGGAGTCCGCCACCAAGGGAGCCTACCTCAGCACCTATATTTCGCTGCCCGGACGCCGTCTGGTGCTCTTGCCCAAACAGAGCCATCTGGGGGTGTCCCGTAAGATCGAAAAGGAAGAAGAGCGCCAGCGCCTCAAAGAATTGGCCCAGAAATTGGGGCTGCCGCCGGAGATGGGCCTGATCATCCGCACCGCGGGCGAGACCGCCAAGACCCAGGAACTGGCCAAGGATATGAAATATCTCCAGAAGCTCTGGGAAAATATCCAGCAGGCGGCGGCGGAGCAGTCGGCCCCCTTCCTGTTGCACCGGGACCTGGACCTGATCACCCGGACCGTCAGAGATTACTTTTCCTCGGATATCAACACCATCCTGGTGGACAACAAAGAAGTCTACCAGACGCTGCGCACCTTTATCCTGGAAATGTCCCCCCGGCACGTCCACACCCTGAAACTCTATAAGGACAAGCTGCCCATTTTCGCCCGCTACCAGTTGGAAGAGCAGATGGACCGCATCTACTCCGAGCGGGTGCCCTTGAAATCCGGCGGCACCATCGTCATCAATCCCACCGAGGCCCTGGTGTCCATCGACGTCAACTCCGGTCGCTGCACCAGCCAGAAGGAACTGGAAGAGACCGCCTTGAAGACCAACCTGGACGCCGCCGATGAAGTCGCCCGGCAGCTTCGCCTCCGGGATCTGGGAGGCCTGGTGGTCATCGACTTTATTGATATGAAGGACAAGAAGCACCAGAAGCAGGTGGAGCAGGCCCTGAAGCAAAGCCTGAAGAAAGACAAAGCCCGGGTTACGGTGGGGACCCTGTCCAAGTTCGGGCTGCTGGAACTCTCCCGCCAGCGGCTGCGCCCCACCGCCGAGGTCAGCGCCTATACGCCGTGTCCCGCCTGCCAGGGCCGGGGCCGGGTGAAAAGGGTGGATAGCCTGGGCGTGAGCCTCCTCCGGCAAATCTCCACCCAGGTGGCCCAAAGCCAGATCCAGGAGGTCCGGGCGAAGGTGCCCCTGGAAGTGAGCAATTTCCTCCTCAACAAGAAACGCAGAGAAATCCTCAGCCTGGAAGAACAGTTCCATCTCAAGATAGTGGTGTTCCCCCAAGAAGGCCTGGGGCCCGAAGAGATTCAGGTGGAATATCTCAAGCGGGAGCCCTCGGAGCCCAAACCGGCGGCCGAAGTCCAACCCGCTCCGGAGCCCCCCAAGGCCGCCGAAGTACAAAAAGCCCCCGGCCCTAAAAAGAGCGGCCGGCCCCGACGGGGATCAGGCCGGTCCAGAAAGAAAGCCGCACCCGAACCGGGAAAGGTCGAGCCCCAGCCCGGGGGCGCAGCCGACGCGAAAACGCCTGAGGCCCAGCCCGGCAGCGAACCTGCGCCTGAGCCCCCCAAGGCCGCCGCCCCCAAAAAGAGCGGCCGACCCCGACGGGGGTCCGGCAGATCAAGGAAGAAACCCGCACCCGCGCCGGGAAAGGTCGAGCCCCAGCCCGGGGGCGGACCTGGGCCGGAGCCGGACCATTCCGAATCTTTCTAAAGGAGCAGTTGCATGCGCAGTCAGTTGATGAAAACGGGGTTGGAAAAATACCCGCACCGTTCTCTATTCAAGGCCATGGGGTTGACCGACAAAGAGATCGACCAGCCCATTATCGGGGTGGCCAATTCCTATAACGAGTTTATTCCCGGCCACATCCACCTGGATAAGATCACCCAGGCGGCCAAGGCCGGGGTGCGTATGGCCGGCGGCACCCCCCTGGAGTTCGGGGTCATCGGGGTGTGCGACGGCATTGCCATGAACCACCCGGGGATGAAATATTCCCTGCCGTCCCGGGAGCTCATCGCCGACTCCATCGAAATCATGGCCACGGCCCATCCGGTGGACGGCCTGGTCCTGGTGGCCGACTGCGACAAGATCATCCCCGGCATGCTGATGGCGGCCCTGCGGCTTAACATTCCCGCCATCCTGATCAGCGGCGGGCCCATGCTGGCCGGGCGCTTTCACGGCCAAGCGGTGGATTTGATCACGGTCTTTGAAGGAGTAGGGGCGGTGAAGGCCGGGAAGATGGGCGAGGACGAACTGAAAGAGCTGGTGGAGTGCGCCTGTCCCGGCTGCGGCTCCTGCGCCGGCATGTTCACCGCCAATTCCATGAACTGCCTGAGCGAGGCGGTGGGGCTGGCGCTGCCCGGCAACGGCACCATTCCGGCGGTCGCCGCGGCCCGCTACCGTCTGGCCAAAGAAGCCGGCGGCAAGATCATGGAGTTGGTGGCCAAACAGATCCTGCCCCGACAGATCGCGACGCTCACGGCCTTCAAGAACGCCATGGCGGTGGACATGGCCCTGGGCTGCTCCACCAACACCGTGCTCCATGTACCGGCCATTGCCCGGGAAGCCGGGATTGACCTGTCCTTGGCCCTGTTCAACGAGATCAGCGTCAAGACCCCGCACCTGTGCGCCATGAGCCCCGGAGGGCCCCACCACCTGGAGGACCTGGATGCGGCCGGCGGGGTTGCGGCGGTCATGAAAGTCCTGATGGAGGGCGGCCTGGTGGACGGCACCCCGTTGAGCGCCACCGGCAGGTCCGTGGCCGACAACCTGGAGGCGGTTCAGGTCCTGGACGAAAACGTCATCCGTTCCCTGAGCAACCCCTACCACTCCCAGGGAGGCATTGCCATCCTCCGGGGCAATTTGGCCCCAGACGGCGGGGTGGTGAAACAATCGGCGGTGGATCCCCAGATGCTGGTCAATGAAGGGGTGGCCCGGGTCTTTGATTCGGAAGAGGAAGCCACCCAGGCCATCCTGGGGGGTCGGATCAAGCCCGGGGACATTGTGGTCATCCGCTTCGAGGGCCCCAAGGGCGGCCCCGGCATGCGGGAGATGCTCACCCCTACTTCGTCCATCGCCGGCATGGGCCTGGATAAGGAAGTGGCCCTCTTGACCGACGGCCGTTTCAGCGGCGGCACCCGGGGGGCGGCCATCGGCCACATCTCGCCGGAGGCCGCCGACGGGGGTCCCATCGCCCTGGTAAAAGAGGGCGACCGGATCAAGATCGATATCCCGGCCAAGACCCTGACCCTGTTGGTGGACGAGGCCGAGTTGGCCCGGCGGCGGCAAAACTGGCAGCCCCCGGAACCCAAGATCAAACATGGTTATCTGTCCCGCTACAGCCGCATGGTGAGCTCGGGGAGCCAGGGGGCGGTGTGTAAGTGAGCTGGAAGGGGGTGAGTCTTTGGCGGAGGGGTCGGAGCAAAAGCCCTTATACTTACTTACAAAAACTACTTTTAGGCGCCACCCCCAACCCCAAAACGGCTTAAAGAACAGATGGCCTTTAACCCTGTTAACATAAGCTGGCGCGCCTCTGTCTCGGTTATCTACTTTTCGACAAGGACCGGGGCCGGCCCGGCGGCGGCGGCCGATAACCCGGCGACCGCATCAAGGTAGGAAAGATTCTTTGTAGATAAAAGTATCTGTGAAATTAAATACTTTACTTAGTTATCGACCAAGCGTCAGCTCCTTATTAAAACGACTAGATTTCTAAACTTTTAGGAGAAAATACTTATGCAACTGAAAATCGATCGGGAAACGTTGTTGAAGGGAGTCGGACGGACCCTGGGAGTGGTGGACCGTCGGGGGACCATGCCCATCCTGGCTAATTTTCTCCTGCAGACCGATGAAAACCGGGTGGTCATTTCGGCCACCGACCTGGAGGTGAGCTTCCGGGGCTTCTACCCGGCGGAAGTGGTGGAACACGGGGCCCTCACCGTCCAGGCCCACTACCTATACAACCTGATCAAAGAGCTGCCGGGGGAGACCCTGGACCTGACGGGCACGGAAAATTCCAATCTAAAGATTCAGGAGGAGGAGGCCCGGTACCAGCTCCATGGGTTGCCGGCGGATCAGTTCCCGCCGGTCCCGGAGATTACCGACCAGGAGCTGGTGCAGGTGGAAAGCCGCTTGGTCAAGGAGATGATCGAAAAGACCATCTTTTCCGTGTCCGTCGACGACCTCCAGTACCACCTTTCCAGCATTTTTTGGGAGCGGGTGGGTTTTCCGCGGGGGGGGCCGGAAGTGGAAGCGCTCCAGGAGGAAAGCCAGGAAGAACCCGAGGAAGAAAGGGCTGAGCCGGAACTGGATTATTGGCTGCGCCTCATTTCCACCGACGGCCACCGCCTCACCCTCATCGAGCGCCCCTTGCAGGAGTCCGGCCAGTTCCCCATCGAGAAAGGCATCCTCATCCCCCGGAAGGGCATGGCGGAAGTGATCCGCTTCCTGGCCGAAGAGGAGCAGGTCTCACTGGGGCTGGGGAAGCAGAGCCTGGCGCTGAAGGCGGATGATCGCTACCTGTTTATCCGGATTTTACAGGATAAGAGGTTTCCCGATTACCGCCGCATCATCCCGGAGAGCTTCGCCTATCGTTTCGCCATCAATCGCCGCCAATTCTTCAACGCCATCCACAGGATTTCCCTGTTATCCACGGAACGCTTCAAAGGCGTGATCCTGAAGATCATGCCGGACCACCTGGAAGTGACCTTCAACAACCCGGAGGTGGGGGAGGGCCGGGAAGTGTTGGGCCTGTTGATGGAGCAGGGCGACGCCGAGCGTCTCCCCATGGAAATCGGCTTCAACGCCCGGTATTTCCTGGAGCCCTTGAACGCCATGGCCAGCGACATGGTGATCCTGCAAGTCAACGAACAGGACCGGCCCTGCTGCCTGGTGGATCAGATCGACCCGCACTACTTCAGCATTATTATGCCCATGAGCCTTTAAAACGGTTTGCAGTTTTCGGTTTTCGGAAAGGGCAGGCAGAGGCTGACCGTTCCCGGCCTAAAAAGGTAACTCATGGACGGCAATTTCCTGGTATAATTAATTTGATAGGGACCCGGAAACGGTGGCTCGAAACCCCTTTTGAGGTGAGAGCAAAGCAGGGCTCTGGCGGACCCCGGCCCCAACAATGAATGACATTATCAGGGGACCGATAAGAAATCCCGGACTATGAGGTATTAATGCGAATAATGATCCAGGAGGAAGACCAACTTGCCGGACGTTGACCAAGCCCCCGACCTCGAGGTAAACGAGTACGACGCCGATAAGATTCAGGTCCTCAAGGGCCTGGAGCCGGTGCGGGAGCGGCCGGCCATGTACATCGGCAATACCGGCACCGAAGGACTCCACCACCTGGTCTACGAGGTGGTGGACAACTCCATCGACGAGGCCATGGCCGGGTATTGCGATGAAATCAAGGTCACGGTCCATTCGGACAACCGCGTCACGGTGGAGGACAACGGCCGGGGCATTCCCGTGGACCAGCACCTGACCGAGAATCTGCCGGCGGTGGAGGTGGTCATGACCCGGCTGCATGCCGGCGGCAAGTTCGATTCCGGGGCCTACAAGGTCTCGGGCGGCCTGCACGGGGTGGGGGTCTCGGTGGTCAACGCCCTGTCCGAATACCTGGAGGTAGAAATCCGCCGGGAGGGGAAAGTCTATCACCAGCGCTACGAGCGGGGCAAAACCGCCACGGAGTTGACCGTCACCGGCAAGACCAGGAAACGGGGCACCAAGGTGACCTTTTTTCCGGACAGCGAAATTTTTGCCGAAATCAATTTCAGTTACGACCTGCTGGCCCAGCGCCTCCGGGAACTCTCCTTCCTGAACGGCGGGGTGCGCATCTGGCTGGTGGATGAGCTCTCGGGCCGCAAGAACGAATTTATCTACGAAGGCGGCATCGTCTCCTTTGTCCAGTATCTGAACCGCAACAAGACTCCCATCCATCCGGAACCCATCTATCTCACCGGGGACAAGAACGGCACCCAGATAGAGATCGCCTGTCAATACAACGACACCTATAACGAGCAGCTCTTCACCTTTGCCAACAATATCAACACCCGGGAAGGGGGCTCGCATCTCTCGGGCTTCAAGGCGGGGCTGACCCGGGCCATCAATCAGTACATGAGCGCCAGTGACCTGCCCAAGAACCTCAAGAACAGCCACCTCCAGGGGGAGGACGTCCGGGAAGGGCTGATCGCGGTGGTCAGCGTCAAGCTGCCCCACCCGCAGTTCGAGGGCCAGACCAAGACCAAGCTGGGCAACAGCGAGGTCAAGGGCCTGGTGGAAAATTTATTGTACGAGCATCTCTTATTTTATCTGGGGGAGAACCCCCAGGTGGCCAAGCGCATCCTCACCAAGCTGCTGGAGGCGGCCCGGGCCCGGGAGGCGGCCCGGCGGGCCCGGGACCTGGTGCGCAAGAAAGGGGCCCTGGGGGATATGACCCTGCCGGGCAAGCTGGCGGATTGCCAGGAACGGGACCCGTCCCGGCGGGAGCTCTATCTGGTGGAGGGCGACTCGGCCGGCGGCTCCGCCAAGCAGGCCCGGGACAGGCGCTTCCAGGCCATCCTGCCTTTGAAGGGCAAGATCATCAACGTGGAGAAGGCCCGATTTGAGAAGATGCTGGAGAACCCGGAGATCCGCACGCTGATATCGTCGTTGGGGTCGGACCTCTCCCAAGACGAAGTCAGCATGGATGACCTGCGCTACCACAAGGTCATCATCATGACGGACGCGGACGTGGACGGGGCCCACATCCGCACCCTGCTTCTGACCTTTTTCTACCGGCAGTTGGTCGCTCTGGTGGAGGGCGGCTACCTGTACATCGCCCAACCCCCCCTGTACCGCCTGACCCGGGGCAACGAAAAGACGTACCTCAAAGATGACGGCGAGTTCAAAAAATACCTGCTGCAGCGGGGCATCGAGAAGAAACGGTTGCGTCTGGGCCCCCAGCGCACCCTGGAAGGCGCCCCTCTGGCCCAGGCCCTGGAACAGGTCACTGCCTACCAGGAATATCTCCAGCGCTTCCAAAAGCGGGGCCTAGCCCGGGCAGTCATGCAAGTGATCTTGGCGCACGGGGTGGTCACCAAGGACCGCCTGCGTCAGGAGGAGTCCCTGGAGCCTTTGGTGGCGGCCCTGAATGCCAAGAAGCGGTGGACGGCCCGCCTGGAGCACGATGAGGAGCACCAGTCCTGGGCGGTGATCATCACCTCACCGGACCGGGATTTCGGGGAGATGCGCCTGGACTGGGAACTGATGGGCAGCAGCGATTTTCAAGCCCTGGTGCGGCTGGATCAGGCCCTGGTGGACTTCAAAACCCCGCCCCACCGTCTGGAGAGCAAAGACCGGATCTGGAAATTCGCCACCCTGGATGAACTGGTGGCCCTCATCCTGGAGGAAGGCCAAAAGGGCATCAATATCCAGCGCTTCAAAGGCCTGGGGGAAATGAACCCGGAGCAGCTCTGGGAGACCACCATGGATCCCGAAACCCGGACCCTGCTGAAAGTCAACATCGAAGACGCGGTGGCGGCGGACGAGATCTTCACCATTCTCATGGGGGATAAGGTGGAGCCCCGGCGCGAGTTTATTCAGAACAATGTGCTTGAATTGAACGAACTTGATATTTAAAATTTAATCATTAACGCGAGACAATCTGGTTCCGCCCAAGCATAAACCCCAACCCACAGGAGGAAACACCATGCATCGCAAGGCTTCTTTCCAGATTTATGTAATTCGCCGGGAGATGCTGTCTGTCGGTGATACCCCGGACCACAGCCTGATGCTTACGGAAATGGAAGGGGTCCCCCTGGATTATCAGCCCGGGGTAGCCGGGGAATTTATCTCCCGCCGCAGCGTCGGCTTCCACGACCGGATCAAAGGGGATGGTCCCATGCAGGGCTATGCCATCACCACCTTTGAGAACGGCGCGGTCTTCTCCCGCTTTAACGGCGGGAAAAAGGGCCCCACCACGACCGGCACCTGGCAGACCTACAAAGGCATTGGCAAACTGGCCGGTATCAAGGGCAACGGCACCTTTACGGTGAAGCCCGCCGAGAAACGCGGCCAATTTGTCCTGGAGATGGAAGGGGAATACGAATTATAGACCATTAACCGGAATCCTGCAGGCCAGTTCCCCCAATCCCCTCTTCCCCGGCGGGAGAGAGCGGGCCAGAGGGGCCGTCGGGGCGGTGAGGGCGCCGCCCCTTTATTGTCCGCGGTATAGGCCGCCTGCGGGCCAGGGTAAAATTACGACGCCGGATAACTTAACTCCTGGCGTCCACAGCAATCTAACCATTAGGAGGTGATGTAGAATGCCGGACCAGACGTGTGTCAAGTGCGGCGCCGGGATTGAACCCGGCGAGGCCCGGGAATACGCCGGCCAGGAACTCTGCGAGGATTGTTACATGGACGCCCTAAGCCCCACGGTGGTCTGTGACCCCTGGGCGGTACACACCGCCAAGAGCCTCAAGGACCTCCCCGGCGGGCACGACTTGACCCCGATACAACAAAAGCTTTACGACCTGGTGAAAGAACGGGGCATGGTGCCGATTCCCGAGGCCGCCGCCCACCTGGGCCTGAGCGAAGATGAACTGCGCCGGGAATTCGCGCCGCTGCGCCACATGGAAAAGCTCCGGGGCTGCAAGAAGGACGACCTCATTTACCTCACCCTGTTTTGACCACCCAGCCCGCCGACCTGGATTATGCAGTGCTCCGGCGGGTGGCCCGGGGAGACCAAGCCGCCCTGGCGGAACTCATCCGCCGGCACCAGGGCCGTCTTTACCAGGTGGCCTACCGCCTTTTGCGCGACCCTCTGGAGGCGGAAGACGTTTTACAAGAGGTCTTTTTCAAGGTGGTTGAGCATGCCCACCGCTTCGAGCCCCAGGCGTCGGTGCGGGCCTGGCTCCACCGCATCACCGCCAATCACTGCCTGAACCTGCTGCGGCGGCGTCACCCCCAGGAATCCCTGGACCAGGATGATGCTCCCGGCCTGGCGTCGGCTGGGGCCACCCCCCTGGAGGCCCTGGAGGAGCGGGATCTGAGCCGCCAACTGGAGCAGCTCCTGGAGGCGCTGCCGGAGAACCAGCGCCGGGCCCTGGTCTTGAAGCGCTTCGCCGGGCTTACCTACCAGGAGATCGGCGAGGAAATGGGCCTGAGCCCCCAGGCGGTGGACGGCCTGCTGAAACGGGCCCGACAGTTCCTGAAAAAAGCCTTGCAGGATTATTTATAGCGATTGCCAAAAGTTCCTTGCTTTATTCCCCTCTCCCCCCTTTGGGGGAGAGGGTCAGGGTGAAGGGGGGAATAGAAAAAACCTTTTGGCAACCGGTATATAGGGCGGTGGCGGCCGGTCTGGCATCCTGCTCGGAAAAGTTCCCGTAGGGGCGGTTCGCGAACCGCCCCTACAATTATCTTCATAGTTTTCGGAGCATGCATTTTGCTTTGAACAGTTATGATGAATCAGTGGCACAGGCGTCCCGCCTGTGCTTGGGTAGTGTGCGCCCTGCGCACCACTTCTCTAAGATTGGCGCGGGCCCGGAGGCCGGCCCCACCGGACTTTTCATAATTTGTGCGTGGGCCGCAGGCCCATGAATGACTGCTTCCATAATTTTGCCCCCAGCAGGCCATTTCATATTAAGATAGATCCATGCAGGTCCATGAACTGCTCACCCCGGAGAGCATCGAGCTCAACTTCGCCCCGCCCCCGGGAGAGGTCAGGGAGGCCCTCCTGGCCCTGGTGCGCTCCCGGGCGGCCCCCCCGGTGGGGCCGGGTCCCATTGAAGAAGAGGTGCGGCAGCTCCTGCACGGCCATCTGAGCGAAGGGTTGGCTATCCTGCACCATCTCTCCGCGGCGGTGGATCGGACCCTTCTGGTCCTGGCCCTGGCCCCCGGCGGCGTAAAGCTCAACGGGCAGAGCTGCCAGGTGCTGGCGGTGTTGGTTTCACCCCTGAAGGACAGCGGGGCCCACTTCCAGATCCTGTCCCGTCTCACCTCCCTCTTGCGGAACCGCCGGTTTCGGGAGGAGCTGCTGGCCAAAGGCAGCGCCCGGGAGATCATCCGGGCCGTCCGGCTCCAGGAGGAGTCGGGCCACGAGAACTACTGGGTCCTCTCCCGGGACGAAATCATCGAAGAGCTGCAAACGAACCTTCAGGGCCTGACCCCGGAGGAAGCCCGGCGGCGTCTCACCGAGACTGGCCCCAACCGCATCCAGCGCCTGCGGCGCCGGCCCCTCATCCTGCGTTTCGGGGCCGATTTCGTCAACCTCTTTGCCCTGCTGCTCTGGGCGGCCTCGGGTTTTGCCTGGCTGGCGGGCATGACGAAGCTGGCCGCCGCCATCCCCCTGGTCATTCTGATCAATGCAGTCTTCAGCTTCTGGCAGGAATACCGGGCCGAGAAGGCCATTGAGGCCCTGGAGAAGCTCTTGCCGGCGCATAGCCGTCTGGTGCGCGGTGGCCAGGTGACGGAAGTGGAGGCCGGGGAGATCGTCCCCGGGGACATCATCTTCCTGGAGGCGGGGGACCAGATCCCCGCGGATGCCCGTCTCATCGAGGCCGAGGATTTTCGGGCGGACAACAGCACCCTCACCGGGGAGTCGCACCCGGCCTACAAGGTGGCCGACCCGGTGAGCGACGGCCAGGAATTCCTCTGGAACGAAATGCCCAACCTGGTGTTTGCCGGAACCGCGGCGCTCTCCGGCTCTGCCAAGGGAGTGGTCATCGCCACCGGCATGGATACCCAGCTGGGCAACATCGCCTCCCTGACCCAGGAGGTGGCCGAAAAGCCCAGCCCCCTGCAAAAAGAGATGCGGGTGGTGGCCAGGGTGGTGGCCGCCATCGCCTGCTCCATGGGGGTCATCTTTTTCCTGATGGGCGTGTTGACCGGCAAACTCACGGTCGCCAACGGCCTTATTTTCGGCATCGGCATGATCGTGGCCTTCGTGCCCGAAGGTCTCCTGCCCACCCTGAGCCTCTCCCTGGCCCTGGCGGGCCAGCGCATGGCCGACAAGAATGCCCTGGTGAAGAAGCTCTCGGCGGTGGAGACCCTGGGGGCCGCCACCGTCATCTGCACTGACAAGACCGGCACTCTCACCACTAACGAGATCATGGCGGAGCGCTTGTGGCTGGGGGGCGACCTTCTCAGCGTCACCGGCTCCGGCTTCAAGGTTCAGGGCCGACTGGAACTGGCCGGAGAGGCGTTGCCGCCGGAGAAACTTGCCAGCCCCCTCCTGGAGTTATTCCTGACCGGCGCCATCCTGTGCAATAATGCTTCCCTGGCTGCGGTGGGCGAAGGGGTGGTGGGCGATCCCACCGAGGCCGCGCTCCTGGTGGTGGCGGCCAAGGCGGGGCGAGGCCAGGAGGAAATCCGGCAGCAGCAACCCCGGGTCCAGGTCTTCCCGTTTGAGTCGGTGCGCAAACGCATGAGCACCATCAATACCTCTCCGGGGGGGGCGAGGCGTTGCTGGGTGAAAGGGGCCCCCGATACCCTGATCCCGTTGTGCAGCACCATCACCGACTGGGACGGTAGCCGCCGCCCCCTCACGGCCCGGGACCGGGGCCTCCTGATCCAGGTTTTGAATGACCTGGCCCAACAGGGCCTCCGGCTCCTGGCCCTGGCCGGGAAGGAAGTGGAGACCGGGGCGGAGCTGACCCAGACCCAGGCGGAAAGCGATCTCAGCTTTCTGGGGATCGCCGGGATGATTGACCCGTCCCGGCCCGAGGTCCCCGCGGCCATAGAAAAGTGCCAGCGGGCCGGCATCGGCATCGTCATGGTGACCGGGGATTTCGGGGGCACCGCCCGGGCCGTGGCCCAAGAGATCGGCATGCGCCTGGATCAGCGGGTATCTCTCCTCTCCGGGGAACAGGTCTCCCGCCTGTCGGATGTCCAGCTGCGACAGCTCCTCAAAAAGAAGGGAGATATGATCTTTGCCCGCACCTCGCCGGAAGAGAAGCTGCGCATCGTGGCGGCCTTGCGGCACCTGGGGGAGATCGTGGCGGTTACCGGCGACGGCGTGAACGACGGACCGGCCCTGAAGGCCGCCGACATCGGGGTGGCCATGGGCCAGCGGGGCACCGAGGTGAGCAAAGAGGCGGCCGCCATGGTGCTGACGGACGACAATTTCGCCACCATCGTCGCCGCCATCGAAGAAGGCCGGGCCGTCTATGCCAACATCAAGAAATTCATCACCTACATCTTCGCCTCCAATGTGGCCGAGGCGATCCCCTTCATCCTGTTTGTGCTGACCGGTATCCCTCTCCCCTTAGGCATCATGCAGGTTCTGGCGGTGGACCTGGGGGCCGATTTATTGCCGGCTTTGGCCCTGGGGGCGGAGCCCCCGGAACCGGGCATCATGGCGCGGCCGCCCCGCTCCCCCAAGCACCACCTCATCGATCTGGGGGTGGCCCGCCGGTTCGCCTGGCTGGGTCTGTTAACCGGAGCGGCGGGTATGGCCGCCTATTTCTTTGTGTACTTTATGGAAGGGTGGCGCCCAGGCCTGGAAATGGCGGCCAGCGGCCCGCTCTATGCCCGGGCCACCACCATGTGCTATGGCGGCATCATCTTTGCGGCGGCGGGCAACGCCATGGCCCTGCGCACCGAACGGGAGTCCCTCTTTAAGGTGGGCTTCTTCGCCAACCGCCTCTTGCTGGCGGGGGTGGCGGGGGTGGCCCTCATCCTGGTGGCTTTGAGCTACGTGCCTTTCCTGCAGCGCCTCTTTCAGACCGCACCCCTCCTGGGGCGGGATTGGCTGCTTCTCCTCATCTTTCCGCCCCTGCAGATACTGGCCAGCGAGCTCCACAAGGCGTGGGCGCGGCGTGGCAGCCGACTTTCTGGGGGCGTCAGCTGAACTCGGGTAATGGCAGGCCCGGCAGGGAAAAAATCTCCCGGTGCGCTGGGGGATGCTGCGGGTTGGCGGCCACCGGCTTAATCCCCGATGAGCTCCTTGATCTCCTCTTTGGCGTGTTCCATCTCCGCCACCTGTTCGGCGTCGAGGCGCAGCAGCATGGTCTGGAATTCCCCCACGTGGGTTTTTTCCTCCCGGGCGATGTCCAGCAGGACCTTTTTGAGGTCGGCGTCGTCGGTTAAGGCCGCCATCTGCTCATAGAAGTTGATGGCGTCCAGCTCGGCGATGATGGCCGCCCGGAGTATTTCCTTGTTGAGATTCTCTTTGGCGACTTTGGAAAAATCCACCGGCATCTGCGATAACATGAACTTCCTCCCTTGGCCCCAGGTTGGGCCGGTTGTCTGGGGTGCGTTTTTTTTATAGTAACCATGGCGGCAAGAAGCGTCAAGGATGGCCAGGATCGGGAGGCTTGCCGGGGGGGTTGACGGGGGGCGAGGCGCGGGTGGCAAAGGCCGCCGGCTCCCGATTATAAGGGTTGGGGGGCTCCGGCGCCCCCGAGAGGAAAATCGCGATTGGCGCGCCGGATTTTCTCACGTATGGTGTTTATCTAAGGTAAAGGACGACGCGCCATGAAATGCCACGAAGCCCAAGAGCACCTGTCCGCCTGGCTGGACGGCGAGCTGCCCGAGGCCGCCGGGGCCGCCCTGACTGCCCATCTGGAGAGGTGTGAGGCCTGCCGGCGGGAATGGCTCCAGCTGAGGGCGTTGGACGCCGCCCTGGACAACCTGGCGGCGCCGGTGCCGTCGGGGCTGGCCGAGAAAGTGGCGGCCCGGGTGCGGCGGCCCCACCGCCGGCCAGGGTGGCAATCCGCGGCCCTGGCCGCCTGCCTGGTCCTGGGCATCGCCCTGGGGGGTGGACTGGCCAGAAGTTTCCATGGAACCGCGGCGGCCACCGGCAGCGGGACGGAAGTGGCCAGCCTGGAGGTCTTTCATGACTTTCCCCAGGGGTCCCTGGGCACGGTGGTGGCCTCTTATCAGCCCCAAGAAGGCAACGGTAACCTTAAGTGAAGCGAGATTGGCTCCTCTATCTGGTGATTTTCTCCCTGGCGCTGAACCTGGGGACCATCGGCACCTTTGCCTACCTGCGCTATCAGGATCAACAGCGGCAGGCGGTGAGCCATCCGCCGCCGCCGCCCCTGCGGTCGTTGTGGCGGGAGCTCAAACTGGATGAGTCCCAGCGCCAGGCCCTGCGGCGCCAGGCCCCGGGGCACCACCGGCGAGTGCGGGCTATCAGGCAGGAATTGGCCCAGAAGCGCCAGGAGCTCTTTGACCTGATCAGGGAGGATGCGGCCCCCTGGAGCGCCATCCGGGCCAAGATCCAGCAGATCAGCGCCTTGCAGGGGAGCCTGGAAGAAGAGATGGCGCGTTTTATGCTGGAATTAAAGAAGAACTTGACCCCGGCCCAGCGGACCGCTTTTTTGAACCTGGTGCAAACCCGCCTGGGCTGCGGCCCGGGAGGGAGCTTCGGCCCCGGGGGGCCGGGGGGCCACCACCGGGGCGGACCCGGTCTGGGATCCCGGGGTGGGCCCCGGAGATGCCCCGGCAATTAATCAGGCAGCAATACCAATTGGCGGTCCATGGACAATTTTTGTCGTGGGGGGCCTGCGTGTCCCCCCAAGAGGGCGCACCCTTAGGTGCGTCCCCACGGGTAATTCGTTCACGGTTGAGCTAAACCCGGTATAAGACATATACCCCAAGAACCACGCAAAGGAGAAGTAACGATGCAGAAGCAGAAATCGCTGATGACCATTATAGCTCTGGCCCTGGCCGGGGCAATGCTCTGGGCGGCCCCGACTCTGGCCCAAGGGCGCGGCAAAGGCCAGGGAGGCCAGGGTTCCCAAGGCGGGGGATGCTGGCAAGGCCAGGGGCAGGGGCAAGGCCAGGGACAGAGATACGCCAATTGTCCCAATTACCAGTCCCAGAATTGCCCGAGATACGGAGGCACTAACTCCCAGGGAAAGGCCGGGGGCCGGGGCCGGGGCGCGGGACGCAATAATCAGCCCAACCCCCAGCCGAGCGCACCACCGGCAACCCAATAACCGCCAACGCCGCGCCCTCTTCCTTCCCCCCGGAGGGGGCGGCGTTTTTTTTCGAGACCAGGCCTGGGGCGCACCTCTAGGGGGGCGCCCGGGGTCAGGGCTCCCTGACATGATGCAAGGGATGGCAGCCGGGAACACCTGGCGCCATCCCTTTACTTGTGGTCCTGGCTATCTTAGCCGCAGGAATCGCAGCCGGCGGAGCAGGAAGAAGGAGAGCACCCCCCCTGGGGCTGGGTGGGTGTATCGCTGATCCCCACGATTTTGATCGCGAACTCCAGCGTCTGCCCGGCCAGGGGATGGTTAAAGTCCACCACGAATTTATCGGGGTCAATGGCCAAGACCGTGCCGGACACGGGGCCTTGGGGGCTGGAGAACCGCAGCTGCTGGCCCACCTCAATCTGGTGGCCTTCCAACATCGAGGCGGGGAATTCCCGCTTGAGATCTTCCTGGGGATGCCCATAAGCCTGGTCCGGGTCGAGAACCACTTTCTTTTCTTCGTGGAGGGTCATATCAAGGACCGCATCATTGAAGCCCGGGATGATTCCCCCGCCGCCCACTTGAAACTCCAGGGGATTGCGGCCTTCACTGGTGTCAAAAACCGTGCCGTCTGGCAGGGTGCCGATGTAGTGCAATTGGACGAAATCGCCATTTTTAACTTTGCTCATAACTTCTCCTATGGTCTGGGGGCAGTAGCGGTTTCGCCTGCCGCGCCAGGTGTTTGGTGGTAAAGGAGGTGGCAACTGCTTTCCGGGCTAGAGACGTCGCCCGCGGGTCAAACTGCGGGTCACGGCTGGCCCCGGGCCTTGAACCGTTGAGATCGGGGGGCCAGGCTCGGGTCGGTTCTGGCGCCACCCGCGCCCCCGGGCTTGGCCATGCTAAAGCTTCACCACATCCTGGGCTTGAGGGCCCTTTGTCCCTTCCACAATCTCGAATTCGACTTCCTGACCCTCTTCCAGGGTGCGAAAGCCTTCGCCCGCGATGTTACTGTGGTGGACGAAGACATCAGGCCCGTCGATTTGGGAAATAAATCCATAGCCTTTGGCATCGCTGAACCATTTGACCGTGCCTTTTACTCGCATGGAACTTCACCCTCCAAAAAAATCCTGCCCCGAATCGGCAAGCGCGCTGCCGGAAAAAAATAAGAGAAACGACCGGAAAGCGTTTCTCTCATGGAAAGGCTTACAGGCCCATTAAGGCAGCGGATTTGATAAATTTTATAAAATTATTTCAGAATGTCAAACCGGGAGTCGGAAGATGGAGGGTGCCAGGCCTTTTGGGGGTACGCCGGCCGCGGGCGCCCCGTTTTTTTAAACGCCAGGGTGACGACAGGGGGGCCATTTCCGGCAGCTCCTAGCATGGTGCCCGGATATGCTGGTTGAAAAAGGGGTGGGATTAGCATATAAGTTGAAAAGATACCGGGCGTCGGCCGCGGCTAGGGGTGGGAGATCGGACTGAACGCCCTGAGGCGCAGATTCAACTAAAGGACGAACCAGGCCGATAGCTGACGTAACTAGGTCCTGCCCCGGCGGATCGATGGGGGCATCTCATCACGATCCCCCGCTTTCACCCGAACCGAGGGCCTTTGCCCCGGTAGGATCGTGGTCTCGGGCGGACAAGTCCGCCACCGCCTTAAATCCTTTCCACCGCCGGCCCGTAGCGGCGCCAGGGAAGGGGCGGTCAGGACCAGGCCCCATAACGGTGCGGATGTTTGTCTTCCTCCGGGCGGCAATGAAGGCGACCATCTTAGCGGCCCTGGCCGCCAGGCCGATCATACCTATAAAATGATTGGCATGGTTGATAAGTTACGTTTTGCACGTGATTAAGCCAAAAAAAATAACCGGAGGTTGAATGATGCGTAATTACCGCAAAGTCTTGGTCTTGGTAGTGGCGGCCCTCTGCGTGGTCGCGGTGGTGAGCGTGGGCGCCCAACAGGATAAACCGCTCTATCCCCGGGGCACGTTGCAATTTGAATCTACCTCCATCGCCGCGGGCATCGGCGTCACT
>Ga0307425_1000599_pt1 | contig 22572 bp, 19 predicted proteins | sample SalMarWE160330MG_FD_202152 | JGI IMG/M metagenome (GOLD analysis project Ga0307425, IMG submission 202152) | Salt marsh sediment microbial communities from the Plum Island Ecosystem LTER, Massachusetts, United States - WE1603-30 | ecosystem: Environmental > Aquatic > Marine > Intertidal zone >...
GAAAATGCCTGTTGCAGGTATTTTCAAAGGTCTTTTTTTTGCAGATATTTTGTTTGGATTGCCGGACAGACTCGATATTTACATTCCCATTTTACATGTGCTATATATTTATAATCTCTTATACCCTAAATGAGAATAAACAAACCTCACTTCCGAAAGCAGAAAATCATTCTGTTTCAAACTGGAGATACACCATGAATATTGCCGTCGTTGGCGCTGGTTTCCGTTGCCGCATTTTACTGGAGCTGGTAGAAAAACATGCCTTTGCTGAATTAAAACCGAATATCATAGCCGTGGCCGACATCAATGACGATGCTCCGGGTTTTCTAAAAGCCAAAGAAAAGGGACTGTTTGTAACCCATGATTATAATGAATTCTTTGACAGGGATGATATCGACCTGATTATCGAGCTGACCGGCGATAATAAGGTGTTCTTTGACATTTTATCCAAAAAGAAAAAAAGCGTTCGGGCCATTAACCATCACACTGCCCGGCTTTTCTGGGAGGTCGGCGTTTCCAGTATTCAGGAGGAGACCAGCGAAGAACTTGAAAAAACAAAAACCATGTATCGGCTGGTCCTAAATGGCCTGATCCAGGACGAGGTCATGATCATTGACCTCAATTATCGAATTCTGGACATTAATGATATTCTGCTGGCCAAACTAGGCATTGAACGGGAAAAGGTTGTTGGTCGTTACTGCTACGCGATTTCGCATCATCAAGACGTACCCTGCTCAGGGAAAGAACACCCTTGCCCACTGGTCGAGGTTAAAGAAACCCTCGAACATGCCCGAGCAACACATATTCATCTGGATAAGGATAATCAACAAATTTACTACTCAATATCCTGTTACCCTCTCTTTGAAAATAATGAACTCGTCAGTGTAGTGGAAGTGGCAAAGGATATTACCAAAGATATCAAATGGAAAAAGGCCCTGATGCAACAAGATAAGCTGGCCTCCCTGGGCAAATTAGCCGCTACCATCGCCCATGAAATAAACAATCCCCTTGCCGCGGTTCTGACCTATATCCGGTTAATGATCAAGCTTATATCCCGGAATCGCTTCTCCCCTGAAAGACTTGAGGACATTTCCCGATATTTGACTACCATGGAATCAGAGACCGCCCGGTGTGGGGACATCGTAAAAAACCTTCTGGCTTTTTCCCGTCAATCAAAAATCACTATTTCAAGCCATAGCATTGCAGACATTATCGAAAGGGCCCTGACTCTTATTGCCCATGAGCTGAAAATAAAAGAAATTCAACTGAAAAAAAGCATTGAGTCGAATATACCAAAAGTCCAAGGCGATTTTAGGCAGATTCAGCAGGTCCTATTAAACCTCATGTACAATGCTTCAGAAGCCATGCAAAAGGGAGGCACCCTGACGGTAACAGCCAATAGGAGCGTTGCGGTCAATGGGTTTTTAGAAGTCGTTATTTCCGATACGGGCTGCGGCATTGCTGAGGGAGACATGGGAAATATTTTTGAGCCCTTTTTTACCACCAAAGAAGAGGGCAAAGGTGTGGGCCTCGGTCTTGCGCTGGCCTACGGTATCATCACCCAGCACAACGGTACAATAGCGGTGGAAAGCGAACTTGACAAGGGGAGTACGTTTACGGTTCGCCTGCCGTGCGAATGATTGTAATACATTATTTTGAATTTAGCTCACTTCGTTCACCATTGAAAATGGAAGGAAACGACAATGACCAAAAAGGCCCGTATTCTTGTTGTTGATGATGAAGCCCCGATGCGAGAATCTCTTAAGGACTGGCTGATGGAGGAAGGCTATGAGGTCGGTCTGGCGACTAGCGGCCAAGAAGCCATTGCCATGGCCCGAAAAAAGAGTTGGGACGTGATTTTGCTGGATCTGAAAATGCCGGGTATGGATGGGGTTGAGACCCTGCAACGTCTTAAAGGAAAAGAAGTGAATACAGAGGCGGAGATACTCATGATGACAGCCTATGCCACGGTAGATACCGCGGTTCAGGCCATGAAGGAAGGGGCCTTTGATTATCTGGTCAAGCCCTTCTCCCCAGACGAAATTGAAATGCAGATCAAAAAAATTGTCGCCCACCGGGAACTGGTCTTAGAAAATATTTTACTGCGCCAAAAATTGGAAGAAAGATCAGACTATGATGAGATCGTTGGTAAAAGCGATGTCATGCAAAAGATTTATGATTTGATTTCCCAAGTGGCGCCAACAGATTCCACCGTACTCATCACCGGTGAAAGCGGCACTGGTAAAGAACTGATCGCCCAGGCAATTCACGGGAACAGTCAGCGCTGTTACATGCCTTTTATCGCGGTGAGTTGCGGGGCATTGCCCGATTCTCTGTTGGAAAGTGAACTGTTTGGATATGAAAAGGGCGCCTTTACAGGTGCCGATTATACCAAAAAAGGTCGCTTTGAATTGGCCGATAAGGGAACACTTTTTCTGGATGAAATCGGTGATATCAGCCTAAAGACACAGGTGGATCTTTTAAGGGTTTTGCAACAAAAGGAGTTCAGACGTCTGGGCGGTCAGGAAGAGATAAAAGTGGACGTGCGTGTTCTGGCAGCCACTAATCAGAACCTCAAGAAGGCAATTTCCGAAAAGCGATTTCGTGAAGATCTTTTTTATCGATTAAACGTCATATCAATCCACGTACCGCCGCTAAGGGAACGCAAGGAAGATATCCCGCTGCTGACTAAGGCATTTATCCGCAGATATTGTCTGGAACTGAATAAAGAGCCGGTTCAAATTGCGTCCTCCGCTATGCAATTATTAATGGATTACAACTGGCCCGGTAATGTAAGGGAATTGGAAAATGTAATCGAAAGGGCGCTGGTTATTGGGCGTGGCATAGAAATCGTAACAGATGATCTCCCCTTTTCACGCAAGGAGTTGGGAACTGAATCATTTCCTAAATCATTAAAATTGATGGAAAAAATGCATATTAAAAAAATTCTGGAAGAACTGGATTGGAACATCAGCAAAGCAGCCCGTGTACTGGAAATTGACCGGCAGACCCTCTATAACAAGATTGAAAAATATCATATCGAAAAGGAATCCTAAATCACCTTGCCAAAATGTGTTACCATTTGCGGTGTCGGTTCGGTGGACAAAAATTTACTCGAGTACCTTGCGGAATGTATCGCGGCCCGCTGTGGCCTAACCTGCAAGATTTCTTCGAGAATGGAAAGTCCTGAGTATGCGTATAATGAGACCCGGGATCAGTATAATTCAAAAATGATATTAAAGCACCTTCTTCGACAATGTCCAAATGACACCCTGAGGTTTATTGGCGTTACTCCCGTGGATCTGTATGTACCCATCCTTGAGTTTGTTTTTGGATTGGCACAAATTGAAGGTCAATGCTCCATTATCTCGCTACACCGGCTTTACCCCAAGTTTTATGACCAGCCACCAAATCCAGATCTTGTCTTGGTCAGACTAGCAAAGACCGCCCTTCATGAACTGGGCCATACATTCGGCATAACCCATTGCAGAGATCGGCGTTGCGTTATGTATTCCTCAACCCGGATTGAGCATACGGATTTTAAACAACCCGATTTTTGCCTCACCTGTTTTGAACTCTTCAGATGGCATCTTGAAAAAGCCATAGACCAACAATCCTCATAAATGTCGAAATTTTCGGCATCCCGCCTTATTTTTCGGCAACCACTAAATTTGTTTAATAATCATATGGTTATACCTTTTGATGGTCTTACGATAAATATGATTTGCCGAACATTTAGACATCCTGGCTTGCGGGTTGTGGGGCTTGTTGCAAACTTTTAAAAATTAATACTAAAAATATCGAATAGTTACAATCTTTTTTTACATTATGTTAAATGGTGGCATAACCCTTGCTAATAACCAAGTCAACAAACAAAAAAACGATAATAAAAAAAAGAAAATAATTAGGAGGAATTAAAATGCAAGCTGAAAAAAAGAGAGCATCAATGAGAATTGTTCCAGCGGGAAAAAAGAAATGCGTATGGATGGAGGCAGGGGTTGTGTCCTACAAACTGTGTGACAACAACTTTGATTGCTCCACATGCTCATACGACCACGGAATGCAGGATAAGGTGGCCCGGCATAAGGCGGCCGCTGCAATGCAGCCGGTTCCGGCAGCACCTGAGAAGTTCAATGAAACCTGGGTGGAAAAGATGTTGCAGCTTCCGGCTAATCGGCGGCAATGCCGATATATGATTACCGGGGAAGTCGGTCGCAAGATATGCCCCAGTGCTTATGAGTGCGGCACGTGCTCATTTGATCAGATGATGCAGGAGCGTCTGCAAGCCGAGATCCTGCCGGTACATGCCCGAACCCAGGAGAGCGGATTCGAACTGGCGGAAGACTTTTACTATCATGAGGGCCATACATGGGCCAAACCCGAATATGGCGGACGTGTTCGGGTAGGTCTGGACGACTTTGCTCAGAAGTTGATCGGTAAGCTTGGAAGGATTGAATTGCCGAATATCGGCCAGGAAGTAAAGCAAGGTGAGGTGGGATTTCAAGTCAGAAAAAATGGAAAAACTGCAAAAGTTCTCTCCCCAATAGATGGCATAGTGTCCCTAGTTAACTATAAACTTGTGGATCAACCCGATCTGGCCAATGAATCTCCCTATGAAAAGGGGTGGTTATTTACAATTGAGCCAACCCGGCTGCGAAAAAACTTAAAGGAACTCTACTATGGCCAGGAGGCCCGCAATTTTATTAATGAGGAAAGGGAACAGCTCTTTGCCATGGCCCATGAGGACTTTAGGGTGGCCGCAGATGGCGGTGTTGCTGTTGAAGATATTTCCCAAGAACTGGAAGGGGAAAATTGGGCCAAGTTTATAAAAACCTTTCTTAAAACCTAAAAGAAATATAAATTAAAATACAAGACCTTTGAAAATGTCCGTTGCAGGCATTTTCAAAGGTCTTTTTTTTCAAAAAGTAACGCTCCCCACCCTAAATGGCTGGGCTTCCCGGCAAGGATTTCAGTTAATTCTATATAGTTCCCCTCGATCCCGCTCTAAAAGGCGAGGCTTGCGGGGAGCATTCTGGTCAACTTGCCTGTACTTATTGAGAACCTATGGTGTGTTCACCAGACGGATTAGGTGAACACCTCTCCCACATGCAGTCCTTGTTCATTCGCAAATTCGGACGCCGCCACCTTGCCGCCTTTGGCCGGCCTGACCTTGCCCACAACAAGCTTGCCTTCTGCAAGGGCCACCTGAATCCCTTTATCGTCGACGGCAAGAACCGTTCCCGGAGTTTCATCGGTCGTTTCCGCGATCAATTTTGCGCCATAAAAGCGAACCTTTTCTCCTTTGAACAACGCAAAGGCGCCGGGCTGCGGATCACAGCCGCGCACCAAATTGTAAACTTCTTGGGCTGGCTTGGAAAAGTCTATGCCGGCCACCTTATCATCACATGGGGGTTCGTATGTTGCACCGGTTTCGTCCTGAGTAATCTTGGGTGCATTTCCTGCCTTGATAAGATCGATGGATTCCAAAATGGCATCAACGCCCATGGGAAAGAGATGGTTGAAATAGAGCGAGCCGGTGGTGTCATCCGGATTGATGGCAATTTCCTTTTGAAGAAGAATGAGTCCTGTATCGATACCGCCATCCGGCCAGAAGATACTCAACCCGGTTTTAGTATCGCCCATGATAACAGCCCAGTTGATGGCACTGGCACCTCGATGACGCGGCAAAAGGGAAGGATGATAATTGATGGTGCCGTGGGTGGGGACATCAAAAAATCGCGCCGGAATGATGTCCGTGACAAATGCCATTACAGTAAGGTCGGGGTTCAGGTCCTTATACTCTGCGAAAACCGCGTCATCTTTATACGTTTGGGGCTGAAAAACGTCGATGTTCTTTGACATTGCCATGTCTTTGAGCGGATCGGTCCGGCCGCCCGGCCGGTCCGGCGGCGCATAAACCGCCACGATGTTTTCGTTACGCTCCAGTAGACTTTCCAAAACCTTTGCTGCAAACGCCGCCTGACCAATCAGTATGATACGCATACTTCACCTCCTGGGATTATTGGGTCATAAGTTATAAAGATGCCGCAATTATGTTTAAACGTGCAAACGAATGATGTCAACTTTGAGTTGACATGTATTTTCCCGCCGGTCTTGTTTACCACAAGATTTGCATAATAGATCTTTTTCGAGAATGCTTTTTGTCTCGGGCGAAATGCTATTAATAATCTGTTCTCTTTGTCGATTTTCCAGCGAGTCATTGCAACCAAGACATCTTGAAAAAGGTTTGATTCGATCGTTAATATCGAGATTATCCATGATGTATGCTACCTGTTCCACAACGGTTCCGGGTCGTATCAGCATACCATGGGTTATTGATTTGGATTTGAGCAATTCTTTTCGTTTTGTGAGGATGATTCGTTTTTCCCGTATGGATTTTTCAACGATATCCTGTGTGGTGTAAGACCCATTAAAATCGATATCAAATCCCAGCATCCGCATCGGTTTTACGATATCTTTCAAATGAATATCGGCAATAAATCGAATCCGTCTAAGGGGGAACCTTCTGAGCGATGTAACGTTTTGAATATTAAAGGACTCGAAAACAGGATATACACTGACACGATCGCCGTCTTGAAAAATGTAGTTAAAATCGACCGATTTTCCGTTGATTAAAATCAGATCGACGTTTGTTGACGGAACCCCGAATTCTTCGATGATATCTTTAATCGATTTTTTTTTATTGAACCCGGCTTCAAAATCGACCTTTTTCCTGTTATTCGGAAGAAAATCATTCAATTCTTCATAAAATCGGAATGTTCCCGTTGACATGCGGATCATGCGTTTCTTTTTTTGAAAGAATTATGCACAAAAAGATTGAACAATAAAACTTTCCGGTATCCGGATTTGTACCCAATAAACATTATGGATGGGCGCTACTTAAGCGCAGCAATAATGGCCTTCATAAAATCCGGAAGATCGTCCGGTTTACGGCTGGTGATAAGATTGCCGTCCACCACCACGGATTCATCCATCCACAACGCTCCGGCGTGAACCATATCATCCTTTATGGCGAAAAATGATGTTGCCTTACGGCCATCCAGGATATTGGCCGAAGCCAGCATCCAACCGGCGTGGCAAATGGCGGCGACGACTTTTCCGGCATCGAACAGATCTTTAACGATTTGAACCATGGCCGGATACCGACGCATCATATCCGGCGCATATCCTCCGGGTATAACAACCCCGTCATAGTCTCCGGCAGACACTTGGTCTGCATTAATGTCCGCTCGAACTTGGGTGCCGGGTTTACCGGTAAATTCTTCGGTTCTCCCGGAGCCGACCACAGTTACCTGGGCTCCGGCTTCTTTCAGTCGATAAAAGGGGTACCAGAATTCAAAAACATTAAACAAATCTTCCACCAAAATAATTATCTTTTTATCTTTAAGTTTCATGATGTGGAATCCTCCTTAAGGTATTCGCTCAACTTTGAGCGTGTTGGTGCGACCGCTTTGTCCATGAGGCGGTGTGCCGGCAACAATGACAATTATATCACCGGATGCGGCAAGACCGAAACGTTGCACCTTGTTGACGGCAACTTCAACCATATTATCTGTTTCTTTTATTGCTTCAATTAAAGCGCTTTCCACACCCCAGGTTAAGGCCAGCCGACGCTGAACCTGAGGTGTTGCCGACAATGACAGAACGGGCCGATGGGGTCGATGACAGGACACCCGACAGGCGGTCAAACCCGAGGCGGTGTAAGCTACAATCGCTGTAGCTGATAAAGATTCCGCCACTACATTGCCCGCATATGCAACCGTTGGTTCAATTTCTTGAGGCGGTGTAAACGATAAAGGGCCGGACAATTTTCCCTGAAACCAGGCGTTCTCTGTGGAAACGGCAATTTTTGACATGATGGTAACGGTTTCAATGGGATACTGGCCGATGGCTGTTTCGGCAGACAGCATCAGTGCATCTGTGCCGTCTAAGATGGCATTGGCTACATCGGTAACCTCAGCGCGGGTGGGCTTATGCATGTCAATCATGGACTCGAGCATTTGGGTGGCGGTTATCACCGGAACCGCTGCCCTACGGCAAACGTCAATAATGCGCTTTTGTGCAATGGGAACTTCCTGCAAGCTCATTTCCAGAGCCAGATCGCCCCGGGCCACCATAACGCCCCAGGCTTCGAGTGAAATGGCCTCAATATCATCCAAAGCGTTTTGTCGCTCAATTTTGGCAATGACAGAAATATTTGATTGTTTTTGGTTCAGATAATCCTTTAATTGACGGACATCTTCAGCAGATTGAACAAAAGAAAGCGCTAGAAAGTCAAAATCCTGGGAAACGGCGAAATCGATATCTGCATAGTCTTTTTGAGTAATTGACGGGAGGTTGACCCGCAATCCCGGAAGGTTGATGCCCCGGTGGCCGGATAGCACACCACCTATTAGTATTCGGCACCATACATCTCCGCTGGCGTCAACTTTAATCACTTCAAGTTCAATGTTGCCGTCATCAACCAGAATCAGACTGCCGATGTGTACGTCATCGGCCATATCGGGATAACTTACCGATACAAGCTCCTTGTTCCCGATAAGCTGTCTGGGGGTTAGACAAATATCCCGGCCTGTTTTCAAGGTTGCGGTATCTTCCGCAATTTTTCCAATTCGAATTCGAGGTCCTTGCAAATCGCCGATAATCGCAATGGGAACTCCCATCTTATCTCCCAATGTCCGAATTCGTTTGACCAAGGGAATGATATAATCATGGGTGCTGTGCGAGAAGTTAACGCGCACCACATCCAATCCTGCCAGAATCATCCTGCGCAGCGTTTCTTCGTTATCACTGGCCGGCCCTAAAGTGGCAACAATTTTTGTCCTTTTTAATGGACGTATGGTACTAAGTTTATTCGGCATGAGTAAACCTGTTAAATTCACGCCAGAAAATTGACCGAACGGCGTTCGTTTCTTTAAAGATTTCGTGGCGGGCACCTGATATTTCTATTAATTTGCAGTTTGGCAGCATGGTGCAGATCTTTTTTTGGGCTTTAGTAGAAACAATCTTGTCATTACCGGCGATGACCATTAGAATCGGTGTCGAAATTTTTGCTGCAAACCCGGGTTGAGTCAGAATATCTGTTGATTTTAACGTTGCGGATAACCATCCATATGTCGCACCGCCCAGGGCAAGGCCAGGATTTTTTTCAATTGCTTTTTTTGCATCCGTAAATCTCACAGGATCTGAAGTCAGCTCATTACCCTCAAATTCTTCGTCCGTGTAGTCGCCGGAACCTATGGCATAAGAATGGCTGAACCCTGTTTTGATGGCAATTCCGGTAATAAGTTTGACGAAACCCCTGGACAGGCTGGATCTAAAAATGTCGATCATCGGCGATGTCAGGACCGCCATTTCTGCCACATCGGGGTGATCGTGTATAAAACGAAGCGCAATGTGGCCGCCCATTGAGTGGGCGATGATGATCAACGGATGAACGGATTCAGGCGTTACGATTTTTGTGACAAACATATTTAAATCACTTAAATACACATCGTAATCATCGATAAATCCTTTATGCCTGTTCGCCAGCATTCGGCTTGAAAGGCCCTGACCCCGCCAGTCAAAACTGTATACATTAAAACCTTCGCGATTCAGTTCTCCGATGGTTTCTAAATATTTCTCCATAAATTCTCTTCTGCCGTTTAGCAAAAGAATCGATCCCTTTGATTTTTCTTTTGGGCTGTACCATATACCATAGCGAAGAGATTGATGATCGAGTGTGGCTATAAAACCGTATGGCGAAAATGTTTGTTCTTTAGCCATACAGTTGGTTTGAATCATAAATAACAACCCTGAAAATAAAAAAATCAGTTTCACGATAACATCATTTGTCCGCAAGCCTCGGTTTTTTTTAATACATACATTGGTCAATATTTTTGACCTAAACTGAGCATTTCAAATGGTGACAGGAAAAAAAAATATTAATTTAGGTTCGAAAACCTTTGGTCATCATATAATAACTTCATTTACCATGTCTTTCAAGTTTTAATACCCAAATATATAATTCAAAGACATATTGACCTCTTTCGATATTTTGGTGTATCCTTATTGCCTGTCAAACACTTAGCACAATTAAAAAAACGTCTCAATTAAAGGGAGCCGTCATGGACAACTTCATCGACAAATTACCTGGATTTGTCGATACGATAAAATCCATCCAAGAGACGATCATTACGAACATCGTATTGATCGGCCAGGTACCCGCTCCTACATTTAAGGAAAAAAAACGCACAAGCGTCTTTATGGAAAGACTGGCCGAATTTCAAGTTGACGAATGCACCACTGATGGCTACCGAAACCCCGTCGGCATCATCAAAGGGACCTCGGAATCAAAACCGCCTATTTTTGTGGTCGCCCATCTGGATACCGTTTTCAGTAAAGACATCGACCATTATTATTCCATTCAGGAAAATTCAATCACCGGAGCCGGTATCATGGACAATTCTGTTGGCGTTGGTGTTTTGGTTTCGTTGCCGGAAATATTTCGAAAATTAGGTCTAAGGTTCGAATCCGATATTGTTTTGGCCGGTGTCATACAGTCTCTAGGCAAGGGGAACCTGAGAGGCATCAGGCATCTTTTGAAAACATGGGCAACACCCATTAGAGGGGCTGTTTGTGTCGAAGGCGCTGAACTCGGCAGGCTGAACTATTATGCCGACGGCATGATTCGATGTGAAGTGGATTGCAATATTTCACCCGTTGATGGATGGGAGCACAAGTTCAAACCCAATGCAATCCTGGTATTAAACGAAGTGATCAATCAGATAATGAAACTCCGTTTGCCTCAAAAGCCTCGATCCAGGGTGATTATCGGCAAAACCTCAGGGGGGTTCAAACATGGAATGATTGCATATGATGCCACTTTGGGGTTTGAAATTCAAAGTAATTCCGACAAAATGGTAAAGTCGATTTTTAATTGTATCAAAGATATTGTCGAAGGTACGAGTCATGAATATGAAGTCGACTTGAAGTTAAAAACGTTGAGTAATATCCATGCTGCAAGATTAAAATTCAATCATCCCTTGGTAAAGAGTGCTGTAGCGGTGATGAAGAAACTCGATATAACCCCGGTAAGCGGACCCAGTGAGTCCGAACTTTCAATTTTCCTTTCACGCAAGATACCGGCGGTCACGCTTGGAATAACACGGGGGGACAACTATCACCAGCAAAATGCCAGCGTTGAAATCGAGCCCATCTTTAAAGGGATTGCTCAGGCCATCGGTGTGATCATGGCCATTGACAGCGGAGTGTGTGATGAACATCAGCTGGATTGAAAAAAATACATTTCATTATTCGGAATTTAGCGATCTGACTCGACTTGTAGATGAAAAACAACGAAAAAATCTGAAAATTTCGTTGTGTCTGCCGACGTTGAATGAAGAAAAGACCATCGCAAAAGAGATTCTGATTATGAAATCAGAGTTGATGACCCGCTATCCCATACTCGATGAGATCGTTGTCGTCGACTCCGGTTCAACAGATAACACCAGAAAAATCGCAAGAGGATACGGCGCAGATGTGTATGAAGCCACAGAAATTTTACCTGACCTGGCAAAATTCAAAGGCAAGGGCGAGAATCTCTGGAAAGCCCTGTTTGTGGCTCAAGGGGATATTATTGTTTACCTGGACGCAGACATTAAAAACATTCACCACAGGTTTGCCTATGGACTCCTGGGTCCGCTCATTCTTTTCGACAATATAAAATATGTCAAAGCCTTTTATGACCGGCCCATTGCCATCGGAAAAAGCAAAATCAGACCCACCGGCGGCGGCAGAGTGACCGAACTTGTGATCAGACCTCTTTTTTCCCTTTTTTTCCCGGAACTCACCCAGATATTACAGCCGTTATCCGGTGAATATGCCGGTCACAGGGAAGTATTTGAAAACATACCTTTCCCCATTGGCTATGGGGTTGAAACCAGCATGATTCTAGATATTTATGAAAAATGGGGGCTCGATGTGTTTGCTCAAGTTGATCTTGACAGGCGTATTCACAGAAACCAGGATACCCGGGCACTCGGGAGAATGTCTTTTGCAATTTTACAGACCTTTATTAAACGCAAAAAAAAATTGGGTTTGGTGGATTATAAAGAGAAACTTTACAATGAGATGATTCAATATAATCTTATAAAAAATGAATTCAAGCCGGATATTTATAAAATTGAAGGGCATGAAAGACCACCCATTATTGAAATTTTAGAGTATCGTGAAAAATTCAAAAGGATAAACTAACGTTGTCGAACTTAACACTCATTGACCAATACAATCGTCATCTGAATTACCTTCGTGTTTCCATTACCGACCGCTGCAACCTAAAATGCCTGTACTGTATGCCCAGAGAGCTCATTCCAAAGCTTTCGCATAGAGACATATTAAGCTATGAAGAAATACTTCGTGTGGTCAGGGTGGGTACGGACCTGGGAATCTCTAAAATCAGGATAACCGGGGGAGAACCACTGGTTAGAAAAGGTGTTTATCATTTCCTGTCGCAGTTAACCAAAATAAAAGGACTTCAAGATATATCCCTGACCACCAACGGTGTTTTACTCAAAGACAACATCAGTAAAATCAAATCCGCCAATATCAAAAGAATCAATATCAGCCTCGATACGTTAAACAAAACCAAATTTAAACATATCACAGGACATGATTTTTTTGATCAAATATGGGAGGGCATCCACCTGGCTCGAAAAATGGGGTTTTATCCCATTAAAATCAATGTGGTTCCCCTTAAAGGAATTAATGATGATGAACTGGTGGATATTGCCGGATTGTCCTTTGAATATCCGTTTTACATCCGTTTTATTGAATATATGCCCATGGGATCCAGTCAGATCAGCAATGACCGCCATCTACTGGCGCCTGAAATAAAAAAACGCATCCAGCAGCTGGGAAAACTGATTCCGGTTGACAAAAACGTAAACGATGGCCCTGCGGAACGGTTTAAATTCGAATCGGCCAAAGGAGAAATTGGTTTCATTCGCCCCATCAGCCAACATTTTTGTAGCACCTGCAATCGGCTGAGATTAACAGCCAGCGGCCAGCTAAGGCCCTGTTTGATGAGCGACGATCAGGAAGATCTGAAATCATTGCTTCGGCAAGGGTGTTCTGATGGTGAACTCGCGAAGGGTTTTCTTGATGCGGTTCGTCGCAAGCCGTCGGAACACAAGCTCATCGATGATGATCATGCCAGAATATCGACCCAGATGTGTGCCATCGGCGGATAAAAGAAGGGATGTATATAGGTATTATAAAAAAAGCCTGGGCCGTATCAGTGGGAGGCTACATTTTCTCGCACAATTCATCGGTTTACGACCCAGGCGAATGAGATGACTTTATCTTAACGTTTTTTTGCGTTTTGTGGTTTGCTAACAGAATTAAAATAACGAATCAAGGATTTTTTTAATCTTAAATGATTTTTTATGAAATATTTAGGTTTTCACCTCTTTTTATTAGCTTTCGAGCCTTTCTCCTTAAGAAAAAATGGTAACATCCCACCAAAATTCCTTCCGGAAGAAATACAAGTACCAGGCACAAAAAAATACCGTATGCAATAATGTGATATTGTTTGGCAACATGGAGTGCTTCGGAAATAAAAGTGAGAACTCCGGCTCCGAAGAGAGAACCCCAGAGGCTCCCCATTCCGCCGACGATGACCATGGTCACCACCTGGATAGAATAATAGAAGTCGTAAGAGCTGGGACTGATAAAGGTGATGTAATGGGCATAAAGACTGCCGGATATGGATGCGAACATGGCACTTAAAACAAACACCTTTACTTTGTAATCAGCTGTGTTGATACCCAAAGAGTTTGCGGCCGTTTCACTGCCGTGAACAGCGCGTAGGGCTCTGCCGACCCTGGAGTTGAGGAGATTTCTGGCCGCCAGCATGGAGAGAAAAACAAAACTCCAGATCAGATAAAAATTTTTCAGGTCGTTATCAAATGTCAATCCTCCAATGGCTAGTTGAGGAATGCCGATTAGACCGTCATGGCCGCCAGTGAACTGTTCCAGCTCACCCATAAGGATATTGACAATGATGCCGAATCCCAATGTGGCCATGACCAGATAGTGCCCCCGAAGCTTTAAAGACGGGTATCCGATCAAATATGCAATCATCCCCGTTGCCAGCATACCGACAATCATCGCAGGCCATAAAGGGAATCCGTAATTAACGGTCAGAATTCCTGAAAAATATGAACCAAGACCATAAAAAGCGGCGTGTCCCAGTGAAATTTGCCCGGCAAACCCGATGAGAAGATTCAAGCCCACCACTACAATGGTGTTGAGACCGATCACATTCAGTACGATAAAGTAGTATTTGCTCTCCACAAACACTGGCAGAATAACGATGATTATGGCTAATGCAGCGAAGCAGTAGATGTCTTTTTGTTTTAAAAATGTGTCCATCGTTTCTATGTTTAATTAAATTCTTTCCGACTCCCCATACCCCATAATCCCTGTGGGTTTTAAAAATAAAACCAAAAGAAGAACAAAAAAGGCAATGGCATCCTTATACTGAGACGATATCAGACCTGCCCCTAAAGATTCTAAAATACCCAAAAGAATTCCGCCCAATATAGCGCCGACAAAGTTCCCGTATCCGCCAAGAATCGCTGCCGCGAATCCTTTCAACCCCAGCATGATTCCCGTATCATAGGATGTTGTGGAAATGGGTGCGATGATCATGCCGGCCACAGCTCCCAATGCGCCACTGAAGGCAAAGGATAAAAGGATCATACGATTCACACAAATACCGGCCAAAGCCGCCGCCCTACGATCGACGGCTGTGGCCCGCATGGCTTTGCCCATCAATGTGTTTTTGAAAAAATAACGCAGCATCAGCATGATCAGTATCGTGATTCCAAAAATCCAAATGTGCTGGGGAACGATGGTCGCTCCGCCCAGAAGATGTATGGGGTTTTCACCGGAAAATGAAGGAACACCGACATTATCGGTGCCCCAGACCTCTTGAGCGGCTCCCCTGATAATTTCCGAAAGGCCAATGGTCAAAAAAATAAGAATTATAATTTCTTTTGACCGGGCATGCCGTATGGGGCCAATTTCTATCAAGGCGCCGATAAGGGCGACACCGACCATGGATATGAAAAAAGAGACAACCAGGTTGACCTTGAAAAGAACCACCAGAGAATACATAAACATCCCGCCAAGGGATATGAATTCACACTGGGCAAAATTAACGATTCCGGTGGCATTGTGGATGATGTTAAACCCCATGGCCACAATGGCGTAAATGGCCCCAATGGTCAAACCGGTGATGATATACTGAGCAATTTGCTGGGTAAAATCCATGACTGTAGTAAAACCCCTGGCCCAGAGCACCAGACTTTGATTTGTCCCCGTAAGGAACTGTTTTAGTTAAAACCGTAAAAGTTAAAAGTGTCTAAAGTGATCTAAAGTGCCTAAAGTTATGGCGTCGCTTTCAGCCGTCGTAGCCAAAGGCCACTATGGCGAAGTCGGCTCGCTCCGCTAATTTTATATAATTGACAGAATTCCTTAACTTTAGCTCACTTTAAACTTTAGTTCACTTAAAACTCTTTTAGCGATTCTTCAGGTAGAGTCGGAGAACTCTGACCTATCCAAAAGACTATGTTTTCAGGACAAAATAAACTGTATGTTCCCCTTCCCTTAATGTTTACCAGGGAAGGGGAATTGAAAGAATAATCTTCTATTTCAACAGCTTCCATCCTCCTTTAGTTGCCTTTATCATCACAATATCATCCATGGAAAGACCGTTGTGATCCTTTGCAGTGATATTATAGATTCCGCTAAGTCCGACATAACCTTTCGTATTTTCAATGGCATCCCGGATCTTCGCTCTGTCGGGCCCGACCTTTTTAATGGCATTTATAACAATAAATGCGGCATCGGCCCCATAGGCAACCATGGTACCGGGTTCATGATTGAATTTTTTCTGATAGGCTTTGACATAGTCTATGATTTTCTTTTTTTGAACGTCGCTGTCCGGTAGCTGATCTCCTACAACAATTTTGGTCGACGGCATCATGACACCTTCTCCAGCCTCTCCGGCAACCTTCCAGAAAATGGGGTCTCCGGAACCGTGACATTCAAATAGCGGCGCTTTAATGCCCAACTGTTTTACATTTTTGGCAATGATTCCCATGGCAGGCCCCACTGTCCAGGCGATAATCCCGTCAACGCCCTTTGCATTAATTCGGGTCAACTGTGCCGTCATATCCACATCTTTGGGCTGAAAGGCCTCTTCGGCAACAATCTTGACCCCATACTTGGGCGCCTGGACCTTTACGTTTCTGAGCCCGTCTTTACCGAATCCTTCGTTTGAATAAATAAACCCAATTTTTTTAATGCCATGCTTGCTCATATACTGGCAGATCTTACCCATGGCATCTGCGGCCTTATATGGGGATTTAAACGTCCATTTGGGTAAGGATTTCGGGTCTTTTTTGTCGAGTGGTGCAAAGAGAATGACATCCCCGCCGGAGTGCATGAAAGCGGGAATTTTTTCCTTTTCGATAAATCCTCTCATGGCCATGGCTGTTCCGGTGAGCGTTGGTCCAATAATAGCCACTACGTCTTCGGACTCTAATACTTTTTTTAGAGCCATAACCGCCTTGGTAGGATTGCTTTCCGTATCTTCCATCACCATTTCCAGCATGCGCCCGTTTATGCCGCCTTGTTGGTTCACTTCCTCTATGGCAAGCATAACGGCGTCTCTTTGCGAGGTCCCGATGTGTGCGGCACGGCCGGTTAAAGCAAATATTCCTGCTATTTTAATGGGGCCTGCACTAAAACAAAGTGATGATCCCAACATAAAACTGATGGTCAGCGCCACAGCAACGATTATCAGAGATCTTTTTTTCATTTTTTCCTCCTAATTCATTTGCATATACATTGTTCGGTCATGACAAATATAAGTGTTTTCACCTCCCTTCTTTTTCATGACTTTGATTCGAATCCCTATCCCAAATAGGCCTTTTTAACGGCCTCGTTCTTCATAAGTTCAGACGATTTTCCCTGAACCCGTATCCTGCCGGTTTCCAGTACATACGCTCGATCGGAAATCTTAAGGGCTGCTCTTGCATTTTGTTCCACCAAAAAAATAGTGGTTCCTTCATTTCTGAGCGTTACAATGATAGAAATGATTTCTTGCACCACAAGCGGTGCAAGCCCCAGAGACGGTTCATCTAAAAGCAAAAGTATGGGCCGCCCCATCAAAGCCCTGCCGATGGCGAGCATCTGCTGCTCTCCTCCGCTGAGGGTTTCTGCACGTTGTTTAAGCCGCTTTTTAAGAACAGGAAAAAGCGCCAGAATATACTCAAAATCGTCCAGTATTTTTTTCTTGTTCTGTTTGCCTCGCCGTCTATAGGCGCCCAGTTCAAGATTTTCCCTTACCGTTAAGGGGCCGAAAACATGTCGGCCTTCCGGAACCTGGATGATGCCAAGTTCAACGATCTTTTCGGGTGATAAAGATAGAATGCTTTTTCCTTTAAAAATAATGTTTCCTCGAGACGGCTTGATAATACTTGAAATAAGGTTGAGCAGTGTCGTTTTGCCGGCGCCGTTACCACCGATGAGCGCCAGAATCTCTCCCTCATTCAGTTTAAAGGAAATATCGTCAAGTGCTCGAACACCGCCGTAATGAGCACTTATACCTTTAATTTCAAGCACGACCGGTTATAACTCCTTTCCCAGATAGGCCTCTATGACTTTTGGATTATTTTGAATCGCTTCAGAATCGCCTTCAGCGATTTTTTCTCCATAGTTCAAAACGGTAATCGTGTCTGAAATACCCATAATTAAATTCATGTCATGTTCCACCAAAATCACCGTGACTCCCATCTCCCTGATCCTGAGGATCGCCTGAGCCATTTCTTCGGTTTCCTGAATATTAAGGCCGGCCACCGGTTCATCAAGAAGAAGTAGCTTGGGTTCCATGGCCAGCGATCGGGCAATCTCCACACGTTTTTGATCTCCATAGGGAAGTTCATCAACGCGAACGTCAGCCTTTGGTTCAAGGTCCAAAAACTTTAAAACAGCATCTGTTTTTTCACGAATTTGCTTTTCTTCGTCCCGAACCATGGGGGTATGTAAGAGACATTTCAAAAATCCGCAGCGACTTTTCGTATGAAGTCCCACCATGACATTTTCTCGAACTGTCATATGACAAAAGACTTGAATGTTCTGGAACGTTCGGCCGATTCCCATATATGCCAATTGATACGGCCGTTTTCTATAAAGATTCTGACCTTGAAAAAAGATTTCGCCGGATGTGGGCGGGTATACGCCGGTAATCAGATTAATCGCTGTTGTTTTTCCTGCGCCGTTGGGGCCGATAATAGAAAAAATCAAACAGTTTTCCACTTTAAAGGATAACCGGTTGATGGCCCGCAATCCCCCAAAATTTTTTGAGGCATTTGTCACTTCAAGGATGTAGTTGGATTTGTTCACAGCCATTAATGTTCTATTTTCATCTTATTAAATTTGTAACACTTTAGTTGTTTAGAAAATATTACCGCTTCAGGAATGATTAAATTTTTGCTGAAAGATCACGCCAAAGGCGGATAAAACTCGTGAATAAGGGCTCGTAATGAAAGAACCTGCCCGGGCAATTCATAAAGATCTCAGGCTTTAACAGAGGATTGATCCATAAAGTCAAATCGTCTATGGTTCTTTCAAAACGATTCCTAATTCACCCTGCCCGCTCGTGCCTTACGTGGCAGGCGGGTCAGACAGCTTCCAGTCAAAAATTTAATCATTCCTGAAGCTCCTTTGAAACGCTCAGTTTAGTTACTTAGACTTGTCATGCAAGTTCAGGAGTTATTCCTATGGTCAAATACCCGTTTGCTTTTTCTTTCGGTACGGGGCAAGGAACCGTAATCTATAATTTCCACCTGACTCCTCACCAGTATCTTGCGCCGGATTTCAGTTGCCACCTGTTCGGCCAGATGCTCATCATCGGTCTTTCGGGATTGTTCAGCACGTTCCACCTTGATCAGCATCATGTCACGGCCGCTTTCACGCTGTTTGAGATGAATCTGAAATTCGCTGCTGATACCGTTTACGCTGCTTAACACATGATCGATCTGGCTTGGATAGATATTAACCGCCCTGTAGATAAACATATCGTCCGTGCGACCGAGGATGCGGTCATGCATGGGAAACGGCGCACCGCAGGGGCACATGGAACCCATGATCCGGGTAATGTCATGGGTTCGATAGCGAACCAGCGGGCTGGCTTCTTTGCTCAGCGTCGTCACCACGAGTTCGCCCTGCTCTCCCGGAGAAACCGGCTTTAATGACACCGGGTCTATAATTTCGAAAATAAAATGGTCGGCCCAATAATGGATTCCCTTGTGAAGACTACAGTCGAGTCCTGTACCCGGACCGTAAAGTTCGGTTAATCCGTAAATATCAAAAATATGCTCAACGCCCATGAGTTCGATGATTCGATCTCTCATGGCGTCACTGTGACGTTCCGCACCCAGGATAATTTTTTTGACTTTTATCTTGGATAATAAATTTCGTTTATGTATTTCTTCCGCCATAAGCAATGCCATGGATGCCGTGGAACAAAACACGGTGGTCTCCATATCCACCAGCATTTCACAGTGCATGTCCGCATTGGCAGGGCCAAGGGGAACCGCCATGGCGCCGAATCTTTCACAGCCGGCCTGAAATCCCACACCTGCCGTCCAAAGACCGTAGCCCACAGCGATCTGTACGCGATCATGACGGGTTAGACCGGCCATTTGATAACATCGGGCAAAAAAGTTTGCCCAAACGTCAAGATCTTTTTGTGTGTAACAAAGCACCTTGCGTTTTCCCGTGGTTCCTGAAGACGCATGAATCCGTACAATATCCTTATACGGTACCGAACGTAAGGGGAAAGGGTATTCTCGTTGTAAATCATTTTTATCGGTAAACGGCAAAAGTTCGATGTCATCCAGAGATTGGATGTCTTTAGGCTTAATACCGGCGGCGTCGAATTTTTTACGATAGAACGATGAATGATCATAGACATGATTCATGGTCCATTGAAGGCCGTTTAGTTGGATCTGTTTTAATTCTTCTTGGTCCAGATCATAGGGGATGAAGGGCATGGTAAACTCCTCATTCGTGTCCATCCATTAATGGCCATTTTTGTCCTGCTCGGCGTTCTCCGCGGGTTTCCGGCTGCGGCGTACAGACGTACGCCTCACCGCAAACCCTTGTGCGGCCTTGATCAGAACAAAAATTGCTCATTTCTGAATTGGACACCCTTTGTGTTCATTTTAAATTTATAGATGGACACTATATAACTCAAATACCGACAATGGAAAGTCTTTAATCTATTAGGGGTTCAAAATTTTGATTCTATTCGATGGGACATATCGCTTGCAAAGACGAGAAGATAAAACTTCAATGGCTGACCGTAACCCTGCATGTTCATGGCGATTGAGGCTGTTCGATTTTTCCATTAGCCATCCGGATGTGAAGCATCTCAGACCTTATGCCGTTGTGGCCACCCAAACCGGAGAAGGTATTTTTAAAACCACCTGCGCCGAGAGCCTTGGAAAACGGATATGCAGGGACTTTGATCTTCAAATCGATGAAATTCTCTGGATCGAGCATTATCCGGATGAACCGGCGTTGTATGTTGCAATATTTAAGCCGGCGTCTTATTTTGGTAATGAAATATTTTATGCCATTGATTGGCGGCCCATAAGACCCAATGAACTCCAAATGATTCAGCCGTTTATCCCGGAGATTGAAAATTTCCGGTGCATCTAATCCCTCCAATTAATTAGAGCGTCGGTGAGTAAAAATTTTACCTTGCCATTATTCACCGTATGGTGGATATTATGTACCCATGGGATCGGGTACAATTAACTCAGTGGGTATAAAGTATCCATTGAAAGTTAAAAGTGACTAAAGTGAACTAAAGTGCCTAAAGTTAAGGAATTCTATCAATTTTAATTATAATTAATCGCGCTGAGAGCGCGTTCCTCAATTTTAGCTCACTTCAAACTTTAGCTCACTTTAGGCACTTCAAACTTCAAATTTCTTGACTTCAGTTTATACAGGATTGTGTACAGATATAAATATGTCATCGTATTTATGAATTAGAGCACTAAGTTGTGGCATTGGAATTGCTTAATAAATATCATCATGAAGGGTAGAAATAAACATAATCGATTTTGGACCGGTGTGCCGCCATGGTTGTTTATCGGCGCGGTGGTGGTGTTGTTTCCGATTTTCGCGTTTATAACCATACAGAACATAAACCGCCAGAATCAAAACAGCACACGACTTTTGCTGGAAAAAGGTGCGGCCCTGATCCGGTCTTTTGAGGCAGGAACACGAACAGGCATGGGGATGAGCTGGAATGAATTTCAGCTTCAGAAACTTCTTACCGAGACAGCCCAGCAATCCGATATTCGATACCTTTTGGTCACCGATGTCAACGGAACCGTTCTCGCCCATGATAACCCCAGATATATTGGTCAAAACCATGGAAGAGGATTAAACCTCAAAAAAATCTCACATCTTAGAACGGTTCAGTGGCGAATTGTCCGCAATCCTGACGGAAAAAAAATATTTGAAGTGTTTAGCAAATTTTCACCTGTGGAAGGGGGCCCGGACATGGGGCGGGGACACATGATGATGCACATGTGGTTTCAACGGGGAATGAATGAAAGAATAGACACTCCTCCTTCCAATCCGATTATCTTCGTGGGACTTGACATGACATCAATTGAAGATGCCGTTCGGACGGATACCCGACATGCCGTTATCATGGGTATTATCCTTCTTTTGGTGGGATTTGCCGGTGTCATTCTGCTCTTTTTAGCGCAAAGTTATCGGGTTACAAAGATGTCTCTTTCCAGAATAAAGGCATTTTCAGACAATCTGGTGACAAATATGCCCATGGGCCTTGTTGCGCTGGATGACAATCAGAGGATCACCTCTTTGAACAATGCGGCTGGATCTGTTTTAAAGCTTTCGCCTGCTGAAGTGATCGGAGAAAATGCTGAAAGCGTCCTTCCGGCTGAGCTATGGCACCTGTTGAAAAACCTGAATGTGGAAAAAGGTGTTGTGGAAAAAGAGATCGATTGCACCGTACAGGGAAAAGATGTGATACCCCTGGAGATCAGTGCTACCTTACTCAATGATGAAGATGGGACGTTTCTTGGATATGTGGTTCTGTTTAAAGATCTCAGTGAAGTCCGCTCGTTAAGAAAAGAGATTGCAAGAAGTCAACGCCTTGCTTCAGTGGGTAGACTGGCAGCAGGTGTTTCTCATGAGATTCGTAATCCTTTAAGTTCCATTAAGGGTTTTGCAACGTATTTCAAAGAAAGATATTCTGATATCCCTGAAAATCAACAGATCTCAAATCTCATGATTCAAGAGGTTGACCGGTTGAACAGAGTGGTGGGCCAACTCCATGAGTTTGCCAGGCCCATAGCCGTTTCAAAAAAATCGATTCAAATTATAGCGTTTTTAAAGGACTCTCTCAAGCTAATTGAAAGGCAGGCATCGGAAGCAAACATCAGCATAAAAACCCGC
>Ga0307425_1000601_pt1 | contig 22488 bp, 21 predicted proteins | sample SalMarWE160330MG_FD_202152 | JGI IMG/M metagenome (GOLD analysis project Ga0307425, IMG submission 202152) | Salt marsh sediment microbial communities from the Plum Island Ecosystem LTER, Massachusetts, United States - WE1603-30 | ecosystem: Environmental > Aquatic > Marine > Intertidal zone >...
GAGAGATTGATGATCGAGGCTTTGCCCGACGCCTTGAGCAGATCGAACGCCTCACGCGCGCAACGCACGGTCCCCTCGAGATTGGTCTTCCATACGCGGTCCCAAGTCTCGTCGGAAAGATGACGGAAGTCCGACCGCTCGCTGACGCCTGCATTGTTGACCAGCACGTCGAGCCGGCCATGCGCCTCGCCGATTGCGTCCATCAGCGCCTTCACTTGCCCCGTATCGGTAACATCGACCGCGTGGGCGCTTGCCGCGCCGTTCGACTTGACGATGGCGGCCGCGGTCTCTTCCGCGGCGTCCCGGTCACGGTCCGTTACGATCACGAACGCGCCTTCGCGCGCAAAGGTCTCGGCGATGGCGCGGCCGATGCCGGCGCCGGCGCCCGTGACCAGAGCTATTCTGTCCTCAAGCCGCCGCATCGGACCCGGCAACCGGTGCAGGCGCTTCCCATTTATGCCGAAGCGTCACCAACTCTTCGGCCGCGCTCGGATGGAGCGCCATGGTGGCGTCGAGCTGGGCTTTGGTCACCCCGAGCCTGAGCGCCACCGCCGCCATCTGCGCGATCTCGGCGCCGTCATCACCCAGCACGTGACAGCCGAGCACGATGTCGGTATCGGCGTCGACGACCAGCTTCATCAGCATAGTCTCCTCGCGGCCGCTGATCCTGGATTTGAGCGGCCGGAAGCGCGTCTTGTAGATTTCGACGTTGCGGTAAATCTCGCGGGCCTCGCCTTCCGCAAGGCCGACCGTACCGATCTCCGGCTGCGAAAAGACCGCGGTGGGAATGAAGCGATAATCCATCGGCGTCGGCTTTCCCTCGAACACGGTCTCGACAAAGGCAGTCGCCTCGCGGATGGCCACCGGCGTCAGGGCTTCTCTGTCCGTTACGTCGCCCACGGCGTAGATATTGTCGACCGACGATTTGGAGAATTCGTCGACGGCAATCCGGCCGTTTTCTCCGAGCGCAACACCGGCCTGCTCGAGGCCAAAGCCCGACGTGTTCGGCGCCCGGCCCGTCGCCGCCATGACCAGCTCGGCGGCAATGGTGTCGCCGCCTTCAAGATGGATGCGATAGCCCCTCCCCTCAGCCTCGACCGAAGCGACATCGGTTCGCATGCGCAGATCGACGCCGCGGTCCCGCATCGCCTCGGCGAGATCGTCGCGAAGATCCATGTCGAAACCGCGCAAGATCTGATCGCCGCGGTAGAGCACCGTCACCGCCACGCCGAGCCCGTTGAAGATCGAGGCGAACTCCGTGCCGATATAGCCGGCGCCGATGATGGCGATGCTTTCCGGCAAACGCTCAAGTTCGAAGCACTCATTCGAGGTGATCAGATGGTCCCGCCCTGGTACCTCAGGGATTACGGGGTGGGAGCCGGTGGCGACGAGGATCGTCTTGGCCGAGAGCTTGCCGTCGCGATCCGCCAGCGTAATTTCGTGCGGGCCGGCTAGTGCGGCGCGTGTGAGAAACTGGTCAACGCCCGCCTTCTCCAAGGTCCGCATATAAATGCCGTTGAGGCGGTCGACTTCACGCCTGACGTTGTGAATGAGCGTCGGCCAGTCGAAACGCAATTCGTCGTAGCTCCAGCCGAATGCGCGCGCGTCGGTCAGTTCGCTCGCATAACGGCTGCCGTAGACGAGCAGTTTCTTGGGCACGCAGCCGCGGATCACGCATGTGCCGCCGACGCGATATTCTTCGGCGATGCCGACCCGGGCGCCAAGCTCGGCGGCAAGCCGCGCGGCCCGGACCCCGCCCGAGCCCGCGCCGATGACAAACAGATCGTAGTCGTACTGAGCCACGTGGCGTCAGGCTCCTTCACGGCGCAATGCACGCACGCCGTCTTTGCCGGACACGATAGCCAAATCGGCCAGCCCGAGAAACAGGCCATGCTCGACCACGCCGGGCACGCGTTTCAGCGAAAAAGCAAGCACCTCGGGCTCAGGGATGCTGCCGAAGGCGCAATCGAGAATGAAATTGCCTTGATCGGTGACGAACGGCTTCTCCCCCGACCGGGCCCTCAGCGTGATCGCACCGTGGCACCCGGTCTCTGCCGCAATTGCCTCGATCAGGGCGATTGTCGCCCTCAGCCCGAAGCGCACGACCTCGATCGGCAATGGGAACCGGCCGAGCACCGGAACGAGCTTGCTGTCGTCGGCCACCGCCACCATGCGGTCGGACGCCGTGGCCACGATCTTTTCGCGCAACAGCGCGCCTCCTCCGCCCTTGATCATTCTGAGCTCAGGATCGATCTCGTCGGCGCCATCGATAGTCAGATCGAGCCGCGGTGTCTCATCGAGCGTGGTCAGCGGAATGTTGAGCCCGGCGGCCTGCGCGCGTGTGGCTTCGGAGGTCGGCACGCAGAGCACTTTGAGCCCCGCGGCCACCCGTTCGCCGAGCGCCGCCACGAACCGGGACGCGGTCGATCCGGTGCCGAGGCCAAGCCGCATCCCGTCGGTGACGAGGTCGAGCGCGGCGCGCGCGGCACTGTCCTTGAGGTCGTCTGCTTTGGCCAAATCCCCTCTCCGCTCACTATGAGCTTCGCGCCCATCCTCTACGCCGCCCCTTGCCAGGCCGCAAGCTTACGTGTGAGAGAGGCGCCATGTTCAAAGATACCACTATCGTGTTCGATCTCGACGGCACCTTGGTCGACACCGCGCCCGACCTGACCAATGCGCTGAACGACGTGCTGACCCGGCGCGGGTTTGCGCCGGTTTCAATCGAGGCCATCCGCGACTGCGTCGGCCGCGGGGCACGGGTCATGATCGAGCAGGCGCTTATCAGAGCAGGCGCGCAAGGCGACGTCGATGAGATGCTGGCCGAGTTTCTCGTCCATTACGAGGAGAACATCGCGTGTGAGAGCCGTCCCTTCCCCGGCGCCCTGGCGCAGCTTGAGGGCCTGACCGCGCAAGGCGCCACGCTGGCGATTTGCACCAACAAGCGCGAGCATCTGAGCCACAAATTACTCCAAGAACTTGAAATTGAACACTTTTTCAGCGCCATCGCCGGACGGGACACGTTCCCCGTGGCGAAGCCCGATCCCGGCCATCTCACCGGCGCGATCGCGCTTGCCGGCGGCGATCCAACACGTTCGCTCATGATCGGCGACAGCGACGTCGATCTTCGCACCGCGCGCGCGGCGGCCGTCCCCATCGTGCTGGTGAGCTTCGGCTACGGTCCGGTCAACGGTTTCGTTGGCGAAGCGACCATCGATCATTTCGACGAGCTTGAGGGGCGCGCCGCCAAACTCCTGAACGGGAGCCATCCCGGCCGGGTGCAACGCTGATCCGCGCCTCAATCCCGCCGCAGACCGGGCATAATCCGTTTAGTCCGCGTTCTTACTAAAGGGGGAACAGCGTTGCTGAGAGGTGTCGTGACCGGTGTCGCCGTCGCAGCCCTCATTGGCGGGGGCGCTTTTGCGCAAGACCAACAACCGCCACCGTCTGACTGCGATCAGCAGCTCATCCAAACGCAGGCGCTGGTGCAGAGTCAGGTGGACGCAAATGAGCTCAGCGAGGACCAGCAAGAGGCCGTCTATGAGGTCCTCGACAATGCCGATGCGCTCTGTATGGACGGAAAATCCGACGAGGCGAACGCGACGCTCGCCGCCGTCAGCAAGATCATTGGCGGCGGTCAGTAGGTCTTCGCGTCTCGCCCCGGTCAGGGGTTCCTTGACTCGACAGGGACGCAATCGCTAAATCCGGGCGATCCTGTTCCGCGCCGGCCTGCCGGCCGCGGCGGATACGCGAACGGGCGGTTAGCTCAGTCGGTAGAGCACTGTGTTCACATCGCAGGGGTCACTGGTTCAAGTCCAGTACCGCCCACCATCTCGAAGCGCGCATTCAGTAGCCAAGTTAGGCGCCAAAAGCGACCTAGTCTGGCAGGCTGCACAAACACGTCGCGTTAGCCGAGACAAAGACCGGTGGCGACATTGTTCGTCTCATCCGCCTCATCCACGCTCCGTCCCGAGTCGACTCTGATCTCAAATTCGCAGCCGGGAACCTTACAGCTGGGCGGTTTTTCAAACAGAAGATCGATGGAGCCACCAGCCGGGATTGCCGGCGTACTCTGCGTGACAGGGTCCTCGTCCTTAAACGTGACCTCAGTCTGTGAGGGTCCGGCAGCCGTCGCGCCCTGATTCTTGACGGTGACGATCAAGTTTTTTCCGCTCGCATCGAACCTACAGAACCCAAACTTCCCAGTGCCGGGTTGCGGATTGGACGGAACCAGATCTGGTTTCGGAGGCTCAGTTGGACCTTCAGATCCAGGAGGACACTCAGATGCAGCTTGGTGAGGACATTTGGGAGGACAGACGGTTTGCTGAGGACATTTTGGAGAGCATACAGTCCCCGGGCATCCGGCTGGAATACACGCAGCTGGAAGATTGTTCCGACTTGCTTCTAGCTCCTTCTTGCAAGCCGACAATTCGCTTTCCATTGCGGTCAAGTTCGTGCTGCAGGATGTCGGCAGGGCTCCACCACTAAAGACCACTATTGTCCCCAGGTCAGCACGTAATGTTACCTGGCTATCGCGTTGCTCGATCGCTGTCTCGTTTTGGTCGAGAAGCTCAACACGCGAGATGTAATCACCGCTCGGGATATCGAATTCAGCGATCCGAAGCCCGCTAATCGTGTCGCTGGTCGTAAAGACACATCTTTCCCGTTTGTCGACGACACGGCCAACGCTACCATCGCCGGACCTCTCAAATATCGTCGCGCGAACAGCGGTGAAGTCAATACCGGGCCGGAAATTGGTCCTGAGGTCGACGGAAAATTCCGTCGCCGAGGCCAGCGCAGGTAAAACCATGCCCAGAAGGAATGCAGCCAAGAGGTGCGAATGCTTCTTTGTCATGATGATAGCCCTCCTCAACCTCGTAGATCGAGCCCGGCTGCCAAGCTCATCATGCCCGACAAGACGATGCAACAGAGCATAGAAATTTCACTGCGCGTCTCACCGCCGATCTGTTGATAGAACTGCGAACATGTCTGCGTCTTTCCCTGGGTTCTCGACGGCATCGGGCGACCAGCCACCCAAGTTCGAGCAATTAACCATAGATTAACCCTGCGACGGAAGGCGCGCGCGGCCCATGGTAAATTGCACATCACGTTGTCAGTGAGGCCTTTGCGGGGGACGTCGTACGGCCTTCGCACCAATCGAGTGAGCCAAAGATGTTGGTCAGAGACACCAGCGCCGCCGCCATTGAACTTGCCGGCGTCGCGAACAAAACGGCGGAACACTCCGGCGAACAAACCGGTCAACAGGATCTCGAGCAGGATATGGAACTGGTGCTCCTGGCCTCGGCGGGCGCCATTCAGCGCTTGATCGCCGAGCGGAACGAACTTCGCAACCGCGCCGAAACGCAACAGTCCGAACTCACCCGTCTTCGGCGTCACGTCGGTCTGGTTCACGACAGCTACCGGAGACTCACGACCGAGTTCGTCTCGCAATTCCAGCTGATCGACAACGCGGTGAGCAATTTCGTCAGCGAGCCCGACCGACCGACGGTCAAGCTTGCAGAAGACCCGGCACCCGGTTCATAAGCGCGAGGCTTAACGTGCAAGATGGATATGTTCGGACCTACTCCCAAGCGTGACCGTGGCCCTGTCGAGATTCGCCGCCTCAAATTGCCAGAAGTGGTTTCGAGCGACGACCTGACGGCACCGGACCGTCCTGGCTCTCAAGGCGCCGAGGACTCAGACGGCTGCGGGCTTGACGATCCTTTGATTCAGGGCCTCGTGCAACGGCTGCCGGCGCCCGATACGGTCTGGTCTGTCGACGACCGCGCAAAATGGCTTCGCACCGCGGCCAGCGTGTTCGATCTCGTCTACACCGATCCCGAGCGCGAGCGCAGAGCGATCGGTATTGCTGTCGCGAACCAAGACCCTGCCCTCACCGCGGGCCCGCGCGGACCGGACCCTGAGGCCGATCTATCGGCGTGAGGCGTCAGAGACACGCTCTCTTACTTTTCCCAGCCTCCCTCAATGTCGGGGCCAAGGAGTTCATGCCCTTCGAGCGCGGAACGGCATGGCGGGCTTAAGCCTGCCGCGTTCCCCAGCAGGCATTGCAGGCCGCGCCCATAGCCAGGCGGCACGCCTGCGCAGAGGCGGCGATAGTCTAACCGGCAAGCCTTGAAGACACCGGCATAAGCCAGCCCGCGCACGGTCAAGGCCTGAAAGCAGCTCTGGCTGAGCCGGTCGGCATTGGCGTTGAGGCAGATAAGAATACGGCCGCCGCCCGGCGGAACGCCCCAGCAGAATCTCCGGTAATCCTCGCCACACGCCTCGCGGAGCGGCGGAGCCTGAATCGGAATCGGGCGCTCGGCTTGCGCGGCGTAAGACGCGGCAAGCGAAAGCATTGCTGCCAGGAGCAGAACGTGGAGCCGATTCATCACCAATCAATGCCCTTATTCAAGCCTTTCGCCGCAATCATAGAAGAGGCCGCCCGCTAAGAGCAGCCTCTTTGTGTTCTGTCCCGAATTCAGTCCATTCGGCTGGAACGTCTGGACACAGGCAGGGCTGTTACCGCCACCACGTGCTGCCGCCATAGGTGCCGGTGTTCCCGCGCGGTCCGGTCACGGTGCCGCCGAAATCGCAGACCCCGCCGGCACAGGAGCCTTCGCCGCTCCGCGAATAAGTGCCGCCGCCGGGTCCCGTTACCGTCACATCGCGTTCCCAGCCATTGCCGGTCCGATTGAGCGTCGCATCGCGCGACCACGTCCCGCCTTTGGGGCCGGTCAGCGTGCTTGACGAAGAACAGGAGCCGCCTCCGCAAGAGCCGCCTGCTTGATAGCTGCTGGTACCGCCTCTTGGTCCGGTGACCGTGCCTTGCGCCTGCCAGCCTCCCTTCCCGTAGGTCGCGGTGCCGTTCCGCGTGAACACGCCACCACGCGGCCCGACATAGCTGCCTGAGGCCGTGCAGCTTCCGCCGGAGCAGCTGCGCGTGTTGGCCCAGGTGCCCACGCCGCCGCGCGGTCCGATCGCCGTGCCGCCGCGTGCACAGGTGCCGCCCCGGCAGCTGCCGTAACGCTGGAATTTGGTGGTCCCGCCCCACGGCCCGGTAACGCTGCCGCCGCGGCGCCACGACCTGTCGCCGGCGCCCGCTTCGGTGACCGTTGCAATGATTGTCGCAATCAGGATTAAAGCGCAGAGCGCGCTAACAAGTGTCTTTGCCATCGGTAGTTCCTTTCCCAAGGGGATTTCCCCCGCCCGATAAGCCAAGACGTTAGACGCACCGCTTTGCGCCTGTTTGCCGGACAAACAACATTTTGCGACGATTGTTTTCAGGCTTGTAACAATTGGTAACGGCCCGGTTTTCGGTCTTGCGCCGGGCCTTAAGAGCCCTATCGTCACCGCTCATGACGGGACAAGAGCGACCGGTGGTCGTCGTCGTCGAAGACGACGAGGAAATCCAGAGATTGGTGCACGACCTTCTGGCGCAAGAGGGCTTTGCCGTCGAGACGGCGCCCTCGGGGGCCGCGCTCGATCAGCTCCTTCTCCGCCTTCGCCCCGACCTCATCCTGCTCGATCTCATGCTCCCCGGCGAAGACGGGCTTGCCATCTGCCAGCGCTTGCGCAAGGGCGACGACATTCCAATTCTCATGCTGACCGCCAAGGCCGATCCGATCGATCGCGTGGTCGGGCTTGAGATCGGCGCCGACGATTATCTCACCAAACCGTTCAATCCGCGCGAGCTGCTGGCGCGGGTGCGGGCTTTGCTGCGGCGGTCGCGGGGGCTTGCGCCTGCCGCCGAGCAGCAGCGCCGCTACGAATTCGAAGGGCTGACCATCGATCTCGATGCGCGGCTCCTGACCAATCCTGCGGCCGAACCGATTCCGCTGACCAGCGCCGAGTTCGAGTTGCTTGCCTGCTTCATCTTGCGGCCGCGCCGGGTTCTGTCCCGCGACCAGCTGCTCGATTGGACGAGAGGGCGCTCGGCCGAGCCGTTCGACCGCACCATCGACGTCACCATCTCGCGGCTCCGCAAGAAAATCGAAGCGGCGGTGCCGGGCCTGAACCCGATCACCACGGTGCGCAACAACGGTTATCTGTTCGTGCCGGCGGTGAAGCCGCTCGCGGCCAGACCAGCATCACCATGATCCGCTTCCGTTTCGGCACGCGGCTGCTTCTGATCGTGCTCACGGGTCTGGTGGCGCTCCAGCTGGTTGGGCTTGGGGTCTATCTCTTACAACGGAGCCGGGACACCGAGGCAGGCTTGCGGCTCCCCCTGCCCGATCAGGCGGCGGCGCTGGCGGAGCTTATCGAACGGACGCCAAAGGAGAGCTGGCCGCTCGTTCTGCGCGCCGCCAGTACCGCTGATTTGCGGGTGCGTATCTTGGAGGGCTCGGCTGAAGAGCCAGAGCAGGCTTGGTACGAAGCGCCGGTCGCCGATCTCATGCGCGCCCGCTTTTCGGCCGCGCTTGGGGATCGCGAACTCTACGTGCATGTCGATCCCTCCTCAAAGCTTTTATCCGGCCCGCTGGCAGCGTTTTCGTGGCTCTCGCCGGGTGCGGTGGAAATTCAGATCGGGCTTACCAACGGCGACAGACTGGCCGTCATGGCGAGCGGCGGCCTTGGCTTGAGCATCTTCGGCATTCCGCCGGGATTTTGGGCGGCGATCCTGGCTCTGCTTATCGCCGCGGCAACCGTGTTGATGCTGCGGCGGGAGGCCCGGCCCTTACGCGATCTTGCAGAGGCAGTCGACCGCATCGACCCGGCCGAGGGCGATCATGCCGTCCCCGATGCGCCGGGCAGCGCGCCGGAGATCCGCGCACTCATCGCCGCCTTCAACCGGCTCGGCGAACGCGTGGCTGATCTGCTGAAAGCCCGCATGACCCTGATCGGCGGAATCTCACACGATCTCCGCACCTATGCGACGCGGCTGAGGCTGCGGGCGGAGTTCATCGGCAATGAGAGCGAGCGGACCAAGGCTATCCAAGATCTCGACGACATGCGCCGCTTGCTGGACGATTCGCTCATGGCCATCGAGGCGGGTACACCCGATCGTCACGAGGAGCTGATCGGCGTCGCCGATCTTCTCGAGCGGGAGGTCTCCGACCGCAAGCTTGCCGGAGCGTCAGTGTCGCTTGCCCTCGAAGGCAAGGCGCGGGACGCAGAGATCCTTGGCGATCCGGTGGCTTTGCGCCGCCTCTTTGCCAACCTCACCGACAATGCGATCGCCTATGGCGGCGAGGTGACAATCACGGCCGCGGCCAATGGCGAATGGCTCACGGTGACCATCGATGATTGCGGCTCGGGCATCGATAAAAACTTGCGCGAGACCGTGTTCGAACCATTCGTCCGGCTTGAAGAGTCGCGCAACCGGAATACCGGCGGGGCCGGACTTGGGCTGGCAATCGCCCGCAAAGTGGCGGAGACGCATGGCGGCACGCTGACCCTTGCCGAGGCTCCCGGCGGCGGCACGCGGGCAATCGTCGAGCTGCCGTTGTTTGTTATGCCGGAGAAGACGGCAGGCCAAACTCGGTAAAGGGAATGAAATCGACCACGTCGCCTTCTTTCACCTCGGTTACCTCCTCGGCAACTTCGATCAGACCATCCGCTTCGCGCAAAGAGGAGATGAGCCCCGAGCCGTCGCGGGGAAATTTGACGACGGAAACCTGCCCGCCTTCCCCGCGTGTCAATCGGGCGCGCCAGAATTCCCGGCGTCCGGGTTTTTTCGTTTGCGTGAACGCGGCGGGAAGCGGGAAGCGGTGAGGCTCCGGCCACGCGCCGCCTGCGAGCCGTGTCAGCACCGGCCGTACATAGATCAAAAAACAAACGAACACGGCGACAGGATTACCGGGGAGCCCGAGCACGACGCTGTCGCCAATCTGGCCGAAGCTCATCGGGCGCCCGGGCTTGATGGCGATCTGCCACAGATGGCGTTTGCCGAGCGCATCGAGGCTCTGCACGACATGGTCTTCCGCGCCTTGGCTCGCGCCACCTGAGAGGATGACGGCATCGTAATTGCCGGCGGCGTCGCGAAGACACGCGGTCACCTGGTCCGCCATGTCGGGGAGTATGCCGAGATGGGTTGGGATTGCGCCAGCGGCGCGGACCAGCCCTTCGAGCATCGGCGCGTTAGCGTCGAAAACCTTTCCCGGCGCGAAGGTGCCGCCGGGAGCCACGATCTCGTCTCCAGTCGAAAAGATGGCGACCTTTAGCGGCGCGTAGCAGGAAAGAGCGTCGAGCCCTGTCGCGGCGGCGGCGGCGACCTCTTGCGGCCTTAGCCTCGTACCGGCTTCGGCAAGCACGTCACCTTGTTTCGTGTCCTCGCCGGCAAGCCTGCGATTTGCGCCTTGCATGAGGCCCGGAGGAATGATCGCCGTAACTTGCTCACCATGCTGCTCGAGGCGCACATCCTCCTGCATGACCACCGTGTCCAAGCCCGAAGGCATAACCGCGCCGGTGAAAATGCGAACCGCGGTGCCGGTCGGAGGAACGGCGGTGAAAGGATGCCCGGCGGCGGCTTGTCCTACCACGGGGAGCTTCGCTCCCTTCGCCTCGTCGTAAGCGTCGTGGCTGAAGGCGTAGCCGTCGACGGCGGCGTTGTCGTGAGCCGGAATGGGACGCGGCGCGACAATCGAAGCGGCAAGGAAACGTCCGGTTGCTTCGGCAAGTCCAACCTCTTCGGCCTCCGCGACGGCGCGCACCCGCGATTTGAGGATTGAAAGCGCCTCGCTGTGCGGGAGCCGGTCCTTGTCGAGGACGAAACAATCGTCGCGGAGCTTGGCTGTCATGTCCGCCTAAGCCCGAGATGATCCACCACGAAGCCGGCGATTGCGGCGATGTCGTCGATCTGAAACACCGGCAATGTTTCCGTTTCAGCAGCAGGACGGTCGGAGGCAATGGCCACGATCCCTGGGAACTCTCCACTTAGGGGTTTCTGCGACCTTGCTCCCTCTCTGCGGATTTCGATCTTCGGAAACTCTTCGCGCTTGAACCCCTCGACTAGGACGAGGTCGCTCGACCCGACATAGGCGACAATTTCCTCAAACGGCATTTCCGGCGCGTCGCCAAGCTCGCGCATCAGCGCGAAACGCCGCGGCGACGAGATTGCGACCTCGGATGCTCCCGCCTCACGCATCTTGAAGGAATCGCGGCCCTCATGATCGATGTCGAAGGCCTCATGGGCGTGTTTGATGACCGCGACAGCGTAGCCGCGGGCGGCGAGCTCGGCGATCAGGCGGGTCATGAGCGTGGTCTTGCCGGAATTCTTCCAGCCGACCACGCCGAACAGAGGCGGACTCATGACGCCTCTTCCTTGAGCAAGGCATCCGCCTCGGCCAGCTGACCGGGCTCGTTGATGTTGAAAAATGGATCGATCGCCTTTCCGCCGATTTCGACGTCAGGAAACGGCACCTCCACGGCGCCATGCGCTTCGGTCCATGCGCCGGCTTTACGCATGCCTTGTCGAAGCGAGTTTTCGAGCGCGGGCGCAAGCGCCACCGGCCACAACCCGATGACCGGATGCACTCCCTGTCCCGACCGCGCCACACAGAGCGCGGGCTCACCCTTCAGTGCGGCCAGAAAGCGTTGCACCAGATCGCCGGGAAAGAACGGCGTATCTGTCGCGACGGTGACGGCCAGCCGCGCGCCGGGACGGTTCGTCCTGACCCACTCAAGTCCGGCATGCACGCCGGCAAGCGGCCCGGCGAAACCGGCGATGCTATCGGCCACCACCGGCAAACCGAAGCTCGCAAAGCGCGATGGCTCGCCATTGGCATTGATGACCATGCCCGAGACCTGAGGCTCAAGACGCTCGATAATCCGGGCAAGGACCGGCCTGCCCCCCAGCATCCGCAGACATTTGTCGCCGCCGCCCATGCGGCTCGATCTGCCGCCGGCAAGAAGGATGCCGACGACAGGGTCACTCACGCTCATGGCAGGAGTGTACGGCTAGAGGCCCACCGCCGTCACGTCGAGATCGGGCAGAGGCACGTCCGGCTCATCCTTCCCATGCGCACGCTCGATCCTGACGGCGCAATATTTGTACTCGGGGATCTTCCCGATCGGATCGAGTTGCGGGTTGGTGAGGATATTGGCGGCCGCCTCCACATAGGCGAAGGGGATGAAGATGCATTTTTCCCTGATCCCGAGATCGGCGCGGGCGGTCAGCTCGATTGAGCCGCGCCGCGTCGTCACCCGCATGGTCTCGCCGGGTTTGACGCCAAAGCGGGCAAGTGTCTTTGGATGAAGGCTTGCCGTGGGGCCAGGCTCGAGCGCATCGAGCACATTGGCGCGGCGGGTCATGGCACCTGTGTGCCAATGCTCAAGCTGCCGGCCGGTGATGAGCACAAGCGGATAGTCCTCGTCGGGCACCTCGGCGGGCGGGAGAACATCGGCCGGCACCAGCTTGGCGCGGCGCGATTCCGTCGGGAAGCCGTCGCCGAATACGACCGCCTCGCCCGGATGGTCGGGCTCGGGGCACGGATAGATGACCGAGGATTCCCGCTCCAGCCGCTCCCAGGTGATGTTGTCGAGAGAGGGCATCGCTTTTTTCATCTCATCGAAGACCTGCGACGGGTGCGTGTAGCTCCAGTCCAGCCCGAGGCGCTTGGCGATCTCGACGAGGATCCACAAATCTTCGCGTGTATCGCCGGGAAGCCCGAGCGCCTTACGGCCCATCTGCACCTGGCGGTTGGTGTTGGTGACAGTCCCCGACTTTTCGGGCCAGGCCGACGACGGCAGCACCACGTCGGCCATCATCGCCGTTTCGGTCAGGAAGATGTCCTGCACCACGAGATGTTCGAGCTTGGCGATGCCGGCGCGGGCGTGATCGAGATCGGGATCGGACATGGCAGGGTTCTCGCCCTGGATATACATGCCTCTGATCTCGCCTTTATTGGCGGCGTTGATGATCTCGACCACGGTAAGCCCAGGCTTATCGGAGAGCGGCGTCTCCCAAAGGGCCTCGAACTTCTTGTGAACCGGCTCGCTCTTCACGTCGGCGTAATCCGGATAGAACATCGGGATCAGGCCCGCATCGGAAGCGCCCTGCACGTTGTTCTGGCCGCGCAGGGGGTGAAGGCCTGTGCCGGGCCGGCCGACCTGGCCGCACATCAGTGAAAGCGCAATCAGGCAGCGGGCATTGTCGGTGCCGTGCACGTGCTGGGAAATGCCCATGCCCCAGAAGATCATGGCCCGCTCGGCGCGGCCGAAGGTTTGCGCGACATCGCGGATGGTCTTGGCGTCGATGCCGGTGATGTCGGCCACCGACTCGGGGCTGTAGCTGGAGAGGTGTTCTTTCAGCTTCTCGAAGTTCTCGGTATTGGCCTGAAGATATTGCACGTCGTAGAGGCCCTCCTCCACAATCACATGCATGATGGCGTTGAGCAGGGCCACGTCGCTCGCCGGCTTGAATTGCAGCATGTAGTCGGCGTACTCGCGCATCGCCTGTCCGCGCGGATCGATGACAATGAGCTTGGCGCCGCGCTTGGCCGCCTGCTTGAAGAAGGTCGCGGCCACCGGATGATTTTCTGTGGGGTTGGCGCCGATGATCATCACCACGTCGGCGTGCTCGACCTCATTGAAGGTCGCCGTCACCGCGCCCGAGCCAATCCCCTCGATCAGTGCCGCCACCGACGAGGCGTGGCAGAGCCGCGTGCAATGATCGACGTTATTGTTGCGGAAGCGCGTGCGGATCAGCTTCTGGAACAGATAGGCTTCTTCGTTGGTGCATTTGGCCGAGCCGAATCCGGCAATAGCACCGTTGCCGTGCGTCTCGGCAACTTTGGCAAGGCCCGAGGCGGCAAAGTCGAGCGCTTCTTCCCAGCTTGCCTCGCGGAAATGGGTGTAAGGGTCGGAGGGATCGACATTCACGCCCTTGGGCAGGTTAGGTTTGCGGATCAGCGGCTTCATCAGCCGCTGCGGATTGGTCACATAGTCGAAACCGAAACGCCCCTTCACGCACAGCCGGTTCTCGTTCGAGTAGCCATCCCGGCCCTGCACGAAGGCGATTTTCTCGTCCTTGATCTGATAGCTGAGCTGACAGCCGACACCGCAATAAGGACAAACCGAGTGCACTTCGCGATCGACCTTGCGGGTGCCGTGTTGGGTGATCGGATCGACGATCGATTTCGGCATCAGCGCGCCGGTCGGGCAGGCCTGCACGCACTCACCGCACGCGACGCAGGTCGAACGCCCCATAGGATCGTCGAAATCGAACACCGGCTTGGCGTCGATGCCGCGGAACGCCATGCCGATCACGTCATTGACCTGCACTTCGCGGCAGGCCCGCACACACAGACCGCAATCGATGCACGCATCGAGATTCACGGCCATGGCAGGGTGAGACAGGTCAGGCTTCGGGATACCGTGGGCCGGAAAGCGGGACGTCTCGATCCCCTGAACCTCAGCCCAATGCCAGAATGGGGAGACGCGGTCGGGTGAATCTTCATGCGCCGGCTGATCGGCAAGCAGAAGCTCCATCACCATGCGGCGCGCTTTCACCGCCCGCTCGGTCGCCGTCTTGACCACCATGTCGGGCGTCGGTTTGCGAATGCACGACGCGGTTAGCACGCGCTCGCCCTCGACCTCGACCATGCAGGCCCGGCAATTTCCGTCGGCGCGATAGCCCGGCTCGGGCAACCAGCACAGATGCGGGATGTCGATGCCTTCGCGCTGGGCAACTTGCCAAATGGTTTCGCCCGGCCGGGCACTCACCACTTTGCCGTCCAGGGTAAAGAGCAACTGATCTGTCATTCCGGCCTCGTTTTCGCCCGAAGAAGGGCGCCCATCCTTCATATATGACTATCAGCCTCGGCCCGCCACCTCGGTATTCTCGTTCAAGAAGAACTGCATGGCGGAGATAAAGGCGTTGGGCGCCGCCTGACCGAGCCCGCAGATCGACGCATCGCGCATCGCTTGGGCGAGTTCGTTCAGAAGCGGCTCGTCCCACTCATCCCGCTCCAGAAGCGCCACGGCCTTGTCGCAGCCGACCCGGCACGGCGTGCACTGTCCGCAGGATTCGTCCTTGAAGAAGCGTAACAGGTTGATGGCGATGTCGCTGACCTTGTCGCGCTCCGAGAAGACGACGATCGCGTGTGAGCCGACGAAGGCGCCATATTTGTCCAAGGTGCCGAAATCGAGCGGGATGTCGGCCATGCCCGCAGGAAGAATGCCGCCAGATGCCCCGCCAGGCAGATAGGCCTTGAAGGTCTCGCCCTCCTCCATACCGCCGGCGAGCGCGACCAGCTCGTTCGCCGTGATCCCGGCCGGCGCCAGAATGACGCCAGGTTTCTTCACCCGCCCGGACACCGACCAGGATCGCAATCCCTTGGCGCCGTTCACGCCCTGATCGGCAAACCATTTGGCGCCCTTCTTCAGAATTTCGGGCACCCAATAAAGTGTCTCGACATTATGGTTGAGCGTGGGCCGGTCGAACAGCCCAACTTCCGCGATATAAGGCGGACGATTGCGCGGGTAGCCGCGCTTGCCTTCGATGGATTCGATCATCGCCGATTCTTCGCCGCAGATATAAGCGCCGGCGCCGCGGCGAAGCTCGATGTCACCCTTCTTGATGATGCCCGCTTCTTCAAGCGCCGCAATCTCGTGCGCCAAAATGTGCAGCACGGCGGGATATTCGTCCCGCATGTAGAGATAGATGCGCTCGGCCTCGACCGCCCAGGCCGCGATCAGCGCCCCTTCGAACATTTGTTGCGGGTTTCGCTCCAAGTAATAACGGTCCTTGAACGTGCCAGGCTCGCCCTCGTCGCCATTGATGGTCATCAGCCGCGGGCCGGGATAGGAGCGCACAATCTGCCATTTGCGTCCCGCCGGGAAACCGGCGCCGCCTAGTCCCCGCAAGCCGGCGTCGGTCATTTCCTTGATGATCGACTCGAAGCTGAGCTTGCCCGCGCGGCACTTCTCGAGCACCTCGTAACCACCCTTGGCGCGATATTCGGCCAGCGTCTCGTATTGTGGGATGACCGGTGCGCGTTTGCCGCTCTCGACGACTGCCATCACGGAGTCCGGTGTAGCGTTGTCGACAAAAAGATGCCCGACCTCGGCGACCGGAGCCGTGTCGCAACGGCCGACACAGGGCGCGTGCACCACGCGGACCTCACCTCGATCCGTACGGGATTTGAGCGCTTCGAACAGCGTCTCGGCGCCCTTGATGGCGCAGGTAATGGAATCGCACACGCGGATGGTGGTCGGCGGCGGCGGGGCCTCCCCCTCCTTCAGCACGTCGAAATGGGCATAGAACGTCGCGACCTCATAGGCCTCCGCCTGCGGCATCCGGAGTTCCTCGCACAGAGCTCTCAGGTGACGCGCCGAGATGGCGTGGTAGCGGTCCTGGATGAGGTGCAGATATTCAATGAGAAGGTCATGACGCCGGGGCCGGTCGCCGAGAAGGGTCCGGATTTCTTCAAGCGCTTCGAGATCGAGCTGCCGTCCCTTAGGGAAGGCCCTGGCCCGCTTGCGCGAGCCGACATTCCTCGCTGGCCGGTCAGGGCCGCCATTTCTGGGGGTCTTTTGCTCCACGCGATCTTTCTCCGTTTAGACCCCTTGAACCGGCTCAAGCCGTTCGCGACCAGGCCAACGACGCTCGGGATTGGTGATACAGCGAGCAAACTTGATCGGCAAGTAGCCGCTAGTTTACCGGCGAGACTCCATGACGCCGGCGCTTTTTTCTGCAAGACTCGCAGGCTAAATAACGTATGAACGCCTGACGCCGCCTGCAAGCCGAGCCGATTTCGCCGTCAGCATGACCGACTTTATCGAGGCATTCCACACAGCATTGCGGCTCATCGCCACGCTCGATCCCGACCTGCTCGGTATCGTGCTGCTCTCGCTGAGGGTGAGCCTCACAGCGGTGGCAATCGCAAGTTTGATCGGTTTCCCGCTTGGAGCCGCGCTTGCCGTCTATCGGTTCCCGGGCCGTGGGACGCTATCGGCGATCGTGAACGCCTTGATGGGTCTCCCGCCGGTGGTGGCCGGTCTCTTCATTTACCTCCTGCTGTCCAATACCGGCCCGTTGGGCGTTCTCCAGCTGCTCTACACACCCACCGCGATGATTATCGCCCAGGTGGTCATCGTGATCCCCATTGTCGGCGCACTGACCCGCCAGGCTTGCGAGGATCTTTTGGAGGAATATGACGAGCAGCTTCGCTCTCTCGGCGCTTCGCCGACCGCCATCGCCTTCACTCTGTTATGGGACGGGCGCTACCGCCTCCTCACCGCCGTGCTCGCGGGCTTCGGCCGGGCCATCGCCGAGGTCGGCGCGGTCATGATCGTCGGCGGCAATATCGATCACGTGACGCGGACGATGACCACCGCGATTGCGCTTGAGACGTCGAAGGGAAATATCACCCTTGCCTTGGCGCTTGGCATCGTCCTCCTGGTGATCGCCTTTGCCGTCAATGCCGCACTGATGGGTGTGCGCCGTTTTGCGCTAAGATTCGCCTATGCTTGATCCGACCAAGTCGCCCGGCGCGTTCGATACCGCCCCTGACAGGAGCCAAACGCTGCTGCCGCTCGAACTCCGCCGGCTCACTTATGAAGCAAGTGGCAAGCGCGTCATCGACGATCTCGATCTCAAGCTCGCGGAGCCCGGCATTACCGCCATCATGGGACCGAACGGCGCCGGCAAGAGCGTCCTGCTGAGGCTCATGCATGGCTTGATCACGCCTGCGAGCGGCGAGATCCTCTGGGCGGGCCGGCGTATGGATCGTGCGCTGGCTCTCCGTCAGGCGATGGTGTTTCAAAAGCCAGTGCTGCTCCGCCGTTCTGTCGCCGCCAATATCTGGCACGCACTCGGCTTGCGCGGTATCGACCGGAGCAAGCGCGCAATCAGGGTCGACGATGCGTTGCGGCTTGCCGGTCTCGAAGACTTGGCCGCGATGCCCGCCCGCGTGCTTTCCGGCGGCGAGCAGCAACGGCTGAGCCTTGCCCGCGCGTTAAGCCTCGAGCCGGAGATCCTCCTTCTCGATGAACCTACGGCCAGCGTCGATCCCGCCTCGACGCTCGCGATCGAGCAATTGCTGATCGAATCACGCCATTCCGGCATCAAGATCATCATCGTGACCCACGATATCGGCCAGGCCAGGAGGCTTGCACAGGATGTCGTGTTCCTGCATCACGGCCAGGTTATCGAACATGAACCGGCAAAACACTTTTTCACCGAGCCGCGAAGCGAGGCGGCGCGCAGTTTCCTCGCTGGCGACCTTGTCCTGTAACTAAGGAAAACAATCCGATGTTTGATCGAAGAACGGTGCTTGCGTTTGTTTTCGGCACGGCGATGGTCGTTACCGCGCCGTTCACACTTCAGGCGGACGACAAGTTCATTGTCGTGCAGTCGACCACCTCGACCCAGAACTCAGGCTTGTTCGACCACATCCTGCCGGTGTTCACCAAGAAAACCGGCATCGACGTGCGGGTTGTCGCTGTCGGCACGGGCCAAGCGCTCAAGAACGCCGAGAACGGCGACGGCGACGTTGTCCTGGTTCACTCCAAGCCCGATGAAGACAAATTCGTCGCCGACGGCTGGGGCGTGAAGCGTCACAGCGTTATGTACAACGATTTCGTTATCGTCGGCCCCGCCGCCGATCCCGCCAAGATCGCCGGCACCAAGAATGTTGCCGACGCGATGAAGAAGATCGCCGAGGCTGAGACGCCGTTTGCGTCAAGGGGCGACGATTCGGGCACGCACAAGCAGGAGATGAGGCTTTGGCAGGATGCCGGCATCGATCCCAAGCCTTCGAGCGGCCAATGGTATCTCGAGACGGGCTCGGGCATGGGCGCCACACTCAACACCGCCATGGGCAGGAAGGCCTATACACTGACGGATCGCGGCACCTGGTTGAGCTTCGCCAAGAAGGACGATTTCAAGATTCTGGTCGAAGGGGACCCGAAGCTGTTCAACCAATATGGCGTCATCCTGGTCAATCCGGCCAAGCACAAGCGGGTCAAGGCCAAAGAAGGTCAGGCCTTCATCGATTGGCTGATCAGCCGCGAAGGTCAGGCGGCGATCGCGAGCTACAAGATCGATGGCGAGCAGCTGTTTTTCCCCAACGCCGGCCCGCAGAGTTGAGCAGGCGTGGAGTCTAGGCCCGAGCCGTCCTTAGCGCGGCGGTCTCGGGTTCCTCGGCGTCCTGATACATCGTGAGCATCGGCTCATCGCGAAGCTCAACTTCATCATACTCGCCGAATCCATTGAAACGATTGGCCAACACCCGGCCATACGCGCCGACCTGGCCGATCTCGATATAGTCCCCTTCCCGCACGCACCCTGGCAGCATGAAAGGGCCCGGCAGATAATCGGAGCTGTCGCAGGTCGGGCCGTAAAGGGCAAACTCGGCCGCCCGTTTTGTCTTGCGCGGCGAGGCTGCGATCAGCCGCGCCGGGAACCGGAAGCCCGAATAGGCGGCATCGAACAGCGTGCCGAATGCACCGTCATTGATATAGAGGGCCTTGCCGCGGCGGGCGTCGACACGAGCGATCACCGACTCGGCCTCTGCCACCAACGCCCTGCCCGGCTCGCATAGGATCTCGCATGAGTGCTTGACCGCGAGCTCGTCTGCGGCGCGCGCCACTTCGTTCACGAAGTCCTTCAGATCCGGCGGATCGGAATGAGGATAGCGGCTTGGAAAGCCGCCGCCGATATCGACGGCATCGACGATGACGCCCGAGGCAACGATCAGCTGGCCGATTTGCCGGACGGCGTCGCCGAAGGCGGCAGGAACGACCGCCTGCGACCCAACATGAAAAGTGAGACCGAGCCGCCGCGCGATCTGTCGTCCGCGCAAGAGCAACCCCGGCGCCTCCTGGCTCGACGCCCCGAATTTCCCTTCCAGCGGAATGAGGCTGTGCGTATTGGGACAGGCCACGCGAAGGAACAGTGTGAGGTCCCGCGCGCCGCCGGTCTCGGCCACGATCTTGTCGAGTTCCTCGTCGCTGTCGAAGGCAAAACTCCTGATGCCGAACTCGTTATAGGCCCGCGCGATCGCAGCGCGCGATTTGACAGGGTTCATGAAGAACAGCTCGGCGTCAGGGATTCCCGCCAAGCGCTCGATCTCCGCCGGAGACGCCACATCGAAGTCGCGGATGCCGGCCGTCACCAGAGCGTCGACGATCGGGCGTGCGTCGTTGGCCTTCGCTGCGTAGAGCACGCGACCGGGGAAGTTGGCGATGAACCAGCTCGCCGCGCGCTGCGCAGTGTGCGGCCTTAACGCGAGGACCGGCCGCTCTGGGCGCTGATGCTGCAGAAATTCCGCTGCAGAAGTGAAAACGTCCATCCCATGTCTACTCCCACACGAGAGTGCGATGTCATTCACCGCCCTTGGAGCGGACCCGCTCTGTAGCTGCATCGGTCCCGTATGAAATCTGCGACCTCTTGTAAAGCGCTTTTGCGCACGGCCCCGACCATCCGAGCCGATTGTCATAAATGGGAAGGCCGAGACAAGCCCTTACCGTCGCATATGCTTCATTCGGCAGGCGCGGTCCGGGCGCTGGTCACCACATTGGGCGTGGTCCCGGAATAGATGGGATGCTGAAGCACGCCGTAGGTCTTTCGTGCCGCAAGATCGACCAAGGACGCGGTGAAGACATGGATTTCGACACTGTCGAGCGCCCCGTCGTCATTGCCGGTGGGAGGCAGATCGGCGCCGCCGGCGAGACCCTCGATGAGATATCGGGTGAAAAGGCCGATATCGTAAGTGACATCGACCAGGCTGCGCTGTCCGCGATCGGTGGCGGCAAGCACGGTGAGCCCCGGCACAGGCGTCTGCGGCAGTACGGTGCCGGCAGTCTCGGGCAGATTGGGCGGCAGCAGCGAAGGGCCGTGGTCCCGCCCGTACTCGGTCTCGAGCAGCACCAGCACCGAGTCGACCTGAAGCGCGGCCAGATTGGCATAGAGCGTCGAGAGCCGATAGCCGCCCGAGACCTGCCGGTAGGGCTCGATATCGACCGGGAGGAGATAGGCGTCGGCCTCATCGGTGGCGCCGTACCCCGAATAGTAGACGAGGATATCGGCATCGGGCTTTTCTTCGACCAGACGGGCCAGCTCCCCTTCGAGGCCCGGCTCCGATCCGAACACTCTGTCGAGATCGGCCTTCCCGGCATCCCTCAAATCGATGATGTTGTCCGGACGATAGCCGAGATGCTCGGTCAGGAAGATATAGATGGCGTCGGCGTCGTTGTGAGACATGACGCTTGCCGGCAGGCGCTCATAGCCGCGATTGCCAACGATCACGGCGACCGCGTTTGGATTTTCGGCTGCAGGCGGCAGCGCGCGATAAAGTTCGCGCACCCGCATATACGGTCTCAAGCCGCCGGTCGCGCTCGCGCCGTATTTTGACAATTGCCGTTGCGGGGTCGGGCAAAGCTCAACATTGCCTGCACGCTCGATGCGCTGCACATCGTCGAGGGCAAGACGGCCGGAGATCGGCACGCAAGCGCGGCACCACTCCACGCCGCCTGCGGCTTGCAATTCGTCAAGCTGCGCTTGGCGAAGTCCTCTCGGCGCCGCCACGCAAGGCCGCTCACAGCTCTTGACCGCAACCCGATGAGAGCGGCGAAGCAGTGTCACGAGATCCTCAGCCAGGCAGTCGAGCCGAGGCGGCGCCGGCGCGGGCTCTTCTTCTTCGATGTTCAGGACGGTGGGGACAGCTTCCGAGATTTCGGGAGAGGCCAGAGCCAAGTCTTCCTGGTCTTGAGCGGGATCAACATGAGCGAGGACCTCCTCGGGCGCGGCGGCCACTTGCTCGGATGCGGCTTCCTCTTCCGGACTTTGGCACAACTCAGCGAGCTTCTCTTGCACCGGCTCGGCCAGAAGATCGCTATGGCTTGCCAGGTCATGCTCGCGCTTGAAATTCCAATAGGCCGACCAGGTGGCGCGGCCCTTCTTTCCATCGATCTCGCCTTTGTAGTAGCCGAGTTCCGCCAGGCAGCGTTGGGTGCTGGTGATCGCCGCCACCTCTTCGGGCGACGGCGCGGGCGCGGGCGCGGGCGGAGAATATCTGCGCACCGGTTGCGGTCGGCTGCGCCGCGGCTTGGGCCGGGGCTGAACGCGCTCTTCCCGATAGATGATGGCTGCTTCTTGCGCTTTCCGTGCCGCCCGGCGTTCCGCCCGCCGGCCGGCATCGGAGTGTTCCGTCAGGGCGATCAAGCTCCACGACGCAACCACGAGCCCGAGCACGAGGTACTTTACTATTTTTAACTTCGCCGCCAATGCGCCCCCTCAAAGCTCTGCCGCAGGCGCGTTCACCGAGTGAACATACTAACACTATTCTGAGTGAACTGGGAGCCCGGCATGCACCGGCGGCGATTTTCGCTTCACCTCGCCGGCTATTCTTCTTCCCCGCCTTCCTCGAAAGCGTCGGGCCGCGGCGGAAGCGACTTGATATAGGCGGCGATGGCCTCGCGATCCTCCGGCGCAAGCTTGGCCATGTTCCGTTGCACCGGAGCCATGGTCTCGCCGATCACGTCGAAGTCCGGCGTATTCCCGGTTTCCAGCAAATAGGCAATGTCGTCTTCGCTCCAATCGCCGAT
>Ga0307425_1000602_pt1 | contig 22488 bp, 9 predicted proteins | sample SalMarWE160330MG_FD_202152 | JGI IMG/M metagenome (GOLD analysis project Ga0307425, IMG submission 202152) | Salt marsh sediment microbial communities from the Plum Island Ecosystem LTER, Massachusetts, United States - WE1603-30 | ecosystem: Environmental > Aquatic > Marine > Intertidal zone >...
ATATAGCTCATCAAATGAAATCGAACTTAATTAAGATGCTTGAAAATGAAGAAAAGCGGGTATACATATTTTCTGCATTCATAAATCATCTAGAAAGCACATCAAATTTAAAAATAGTAGTAGTTGAGGATATCCATTGGGCAGATGAATCGACACTGGACCTGATAAAATTTTTAGCAAGAAGGATAAACAGAACGCATTCGATTCTAATTTTAAGTTACAGGGATGAGGAAATAGATACTGGTCATCCACTTCGTTCAATTTTTGGTAATTTACCAAATTCTGAAACCATAAGGATACGTCTCTATCCATTATCAGAAACAGCTGTAAATGCTCTAATGAAAAATGCCGGGATTAAAAATGAAAAATTATATGAAAAAACTAGCGGCAATCCTTTTTATGTAACAGAAGTAATAGCAAGCAAAAATGAAGAACTTCCTTCAAGCGTTAAAGACGCAGTTATAGCACATACATCAAAATTACCTACAGATACAAAGAAACTCCTCGAAATTATTTCAGTGATCCCAACAAAAGTAGAGTTTGACTTTCTTAAAAAACTAATCAATAATGCTGAAGAACATATAGATTTATGTATAAATAAGGCATTACTAATTACGGAGAATGAACTAATATCATTCAGACACGAGTTAGCCCGGCTGGCAATCCTGGATTCCGTCTCTGAGATGAAAAGGATACAACTTCATCAAAAAGTTTTAGATACCCTTTTACAAGACGATAACAAGCATACTCTGCTTGCACAAATCGTACATCATGCCGTCCAGGCAAGGGATAAAAATGCAATTGTAAAATATGCACCACTGGCAGCAAAGCAGGCTTCTATACTGCACTCTCACCGCGAAGCAGCTTTACACTACCAGACAGCAATTGAAAATTCTAAAGATCTTCCGATAGAAGAAAAATTAAAATTATTTGAGGGAAGATACAATGAGTGCTTCTTAACAGCGCAACACAAGGAAGCAATAAAAGCCTGTGAATCAATACAGGCAATATTACAAGATTTGAATGAACCGTTACAGTTGGGGGAAAATTATAGGAAGTTATCCGTATCATTTGAATCGCTAACTGAATCCTCCAAATATGAAGAGTATATCGAAAAAGCAATTAAGATACTGAAAAATCTTCCACCAAGTCCTCAGCTTGCAATGACATATAGTACCCGTTCCTCGATTTACATGGGTAATGAAAAACCGTATTTAGCAAAAGAATACGGTGAGAAAGCACTGAAACTAGCCAGAACACTTAATGAACCACGCACTGAAATTCATGCTTTAATTAACATTGGTATAGCCAAAATGTATATTAACGATGAAATGGGTGAAAGGGATTTAATAAAGAGTCTATCCCTGGCACAGTCACAAGAATTCTATACAGGAGTTTTAAGAGCTTTTGTGAATTTGGGTCTTTGCAATCTTGCAAGAAAGAATTTTGAAAATGCTCAAAAATATTTTACCGAAGGAATTTCCTACTGTCACGAGAATGATCTGGATATGTTCCGGCTTAATATGATCGGTGGATTAAGTAAAATAATTTTAGATCACGGTGATTGGAATAAAGCAAGTGAAAAGGCGGAATATGTCTTACGACAAGAGATCGTAGATCCTCTCGATCAAAGAATTGCATTTGCCGTAATTGGAATAATCAGAGCCCGTCGAAATGATCCTGAAGCTCTGATTAATTTCGATAAATCCATACCTACACCGGATAAAAAAGGAGAATGTGCGTTCATAGCTAAAATGGCTAAAGCAGAAGCTTACTGGTTATCGAATAAATTAGATCAGGTAATCGAAGAGATTGAAACCAATAATTTGCACATTATGGAAAGTAACAATCCCTGGAAAATAGGTGAACTGTCTTTCTGGCTTTGGAAAGCAGGAAGATTATCTGAAATTCCAAAGAATATTGCAAAACCATATTTATTGCAGATAAAGGGTGATTGGAGAGGAGCCGTTGAAGAATGGAAAAAACTTAACTGCCCTTATCAGGAAGCACTGGCATTAGCTGACGGTGATGAGGACAGTAAAAGAGAAGCACTATCTATACTGGAATCGCTTGGCGCCACAGGAACTATCAATCTTATAAAACAAGAGATGCGAAAAGAAGGAATTAAAAATATCCCCCAGGGACCAAGGGAATCAACCAAAAAAAATCCTGCCGGACTGACCAAGAGACAACTTGAGGTTCTAAGATTATTACCGGAGGGATTATCAAATTCAGAAATTGCATCAAAATTATTTGTATCACCTAAAACTATTGATCATCATATCTCAGCCATACTTTCAAAATTAAACCTTCATTCAAGAGCTGAAGCTGCAAATTTTGCCAGAACGAATGGTATCATAGAAAAATAGGGAACCACACCTTATAAAATAGGGAACAACCCCGATTTCCTTCTCTAATCCATTTCCCATATTGCTATCGACTTAAATAACTACTTTTATAACCTAATTATGAAAGGAACTAATCATGATAGCAACAACAATTAGTATCATGAGGCACCTGTCTGTTTTGAGTATACTCATAATATTAGCCATGAATGTAAATGGCTGTAATGATGAAACAGGCCCGACTGAGAATTCTTCATCTTCAGAGCAAATGGCTGGAGATATCATAAGTGATGCTTTAAATAAAGTTAATGGTCCTTCTGCAAACGGCCAAGCTATTTTACCTAAAGAAGTCTTATATGGATATTTTCAGAACTTTTCTTTCCATGCACGGGAAAACCAGGATGGTAGCATTACAGGAAGTATTGAATTCAAATGCCGTCAGCCGTGGTCCGGGAGAGTACATGGCAGAATAGATTGTATGACAATAGAAGGAAATCAAGCAACTATGAGCGGTGTAGCTACTCACTCCAACATACCGGGTTATCCACCGGGCAGCTTTTTTTGGTTTAGGGTAGTTGATAATGGAGAAGGTAATAATAGTCCCGCAGATCAATTTAGTGACGTTTACGGAGTACCCGAAGGTTATCCTTGTACTGTATCCCTTCCTGTTGAAATGTTTGACATTGAGAAGGGCAATGTCCAGGTCAATCCTTAAGTATTATTATAACCCGGGAATCTGTATCGTTGTGGTTTGACACGACTAGAGTTAATCTCGCGTTAAGAAAGCGATTATTTCTCAATCAAACAAAGGTTGTGATATGCCCCGCTACATAATTGAAAGAACATTCGCTGAAGGTCTTAAACTATCTTCTGACCTTAAAGGTGTTGAAGATTGTTTACTCATTATCAATAACAACCTTGATGATGAAGTTACCTGGGTGCACTCCTATGTAACTGAAGATAAGCAAAAAACCTATTGCATCTACGACGCACCATCACCCGAAGCTGTGAGGAGAGCAGCAAGAAGAAACAATCTGCCAATAGACAAAATAACTGAAGTAAGCGTTTTAGATCCTTATTTCTATTTAAAACAATAATTCATTAACAATCAATCGGAGGATTAAATGAAAAATTTCCTTTTAATACTTGTTTCCTTCTTAATGGTTGTAGTCTTCACAACCAACAACTCTGCACAGGATAACAGCCATAAGAAAATTGTCATTCACAGATACCTGGTTGAACGCAGTTTTCCTGATGGTCTTGAAATTCCTGTTAATATGGAAGGAAGCAAAATGTGCCTGAACGTAGTCTCAAACAATGTCGAGGAGAATGTAACCTGGGTACATTCGTATGTAACTAAGGATAAGAAAAAAACGTTCTGCATTTATGACGCACCATCACCGGAAGCAATACGAAAATCAGCAGAGAAAAACGGGCTGCCGGTTGATAAGATTACGGAGGTGAGTGTACTTGATCCTTATTTTTATAAGTGATTCAAATAGCTGTTAAGCCCTCTTTATAGAGGGCTTTTTTATTTAACTAAGACCCTGTCTTTATCAAATGAACGAATTGTTCTATCATTTGAATCAAATGTAGCAGGGATAATGCTTTCAATTTTATATTATGATAAAGAATTGATTGATATGGTTATTGGGGAATTATTCAAAATAAATTGTACAATCTAAATAACAACATTTGGTATCTTATATTTTTAATACTAAATAACAATTTATTGACAATAGAATAGCAAATACATAACTTAATTTTATTCTTAAGCTTCCTCAACCAATATTAGACTATATTAAATTTACATAAATATTTTTGAATCCTGTTCTGTTTAATCAGAGTGAAATAAATTCAATCTTCAAACTATTTATAAGGAACAACTAATGCCGATCTTTATGGATATACATGATACAACCGGAGCGACCGTAGAAGATGTTGCTGCCGATCATCAAAAGGATTTAACTCTACAGGATGAATTTAATTGTAAATTTGTTTACTTCTGGCACGACATTCCGAATAACACAGGATTTTGCGTGTTTGAAGCCCGGGATAAAGAATCTGTAATTAATTTGCATAACAAATCTCATGGAAATACACCTAACCAAATAATAGAGGTTGAACTTAACGAAGTAGAATTTTTCCTGGGTAAAATTGCTGATATAGCATGGTCAAAAAAAAATTCTCCATTTGAAGGATATATCAATGAAACAGCCCACCGGACAATTATGTATCTGGAAATTGTAAATCCGTTATTATTCAAACTCCAAATCAATAAAAATAAATTTTCAGATTTATTAAATCGGCAAAAACAATTAATTAAAGATTCTTTTTTGAAATTTGAAGGAAACGTGGTTTCCTGGGAAAACGATAACATCTTAACATCTTTTCTATCGGAAGAAAATGGAATAAATTGTGCGGTGGACATACAAAATAAATTTACCGGACTATTAAACGTAGATGACATAAAATTTAGTGTTTCGGTAGGATTGAACTTTGGTGCCCCCGTTACAAAAAGTGGCAATCTATTCGGAGATGTTATTAATCTTGCAAAAAAATTAGGATACATTGCCGGAGAAAATCAAATTCTTATATCGTCATCATTGGGGAAAGCATATAACGAGCTCAAATTTAAATCTGGAATGAAAATCGGTTTCATAACAGTCTTAAGTTCACGACATGAAAATTTCTTAATTAAGCTTTTTGATTCTCTTGAAAAAGATTGGAATAAAGAAGAATTCAATATAGAGAGTCTGGTTAAGCAATTCGGTATGAGCAGAGCACAATTGTATAGAAAAATAACTGATTTAACAGGATACTCACCAAATAGTTTTATAAGAGAGATCAGATTAAAAAATGCAGTAAAATTAATTGAAACACAAAAAGGCAATATATCTGAAATTGCGTATGAAACCGGATTTAATAATCCATCTTATTTTTCAAAATGTTTCCAAAGAAGATTTGGGTTACTTCCTTCGGAATACGCTAACTTAATAGCGTAATTCTTTTTTGTCCCCCTTTTCCCTGCCCTAACTATTTCCAATCTTAAAATAGAATGAACTAAATGTTCTATTAATTGAATTAAATAAGTGAGATATACTCCTTTCTTAAATCTATAATAGCTGCCAGGAATTTAATATTATAAATTAATTCAATAATATTTTTAAGGAGGTTAAGATGAATTTAGTGGTCTCATAGCAATTCGTTACGTCAGTTCAGCATTGGATACAACTCATTATACAAGAAGAGCAGATGATATATTAACACAAGTTCCAACAGAATACAATCTATTACAAAACTAACCCAATCCGTTTAATCTAAATACAAAAATAAACAGTAACAGCCCCCCAAAATCTCTCCCAGGGGGTATTTGATAACCTTAAAGATTTATGACATTCTCGGAAATGAATTGGCAACAATTGTTAATGATGAAAAATCGACAGGCAGTTATGAAGTTGAATTTAACAGATCAAAATTAGCCAGTGGCATATATTTCTATAAGTTGAAAAATGGAAATTATATTAAGACTAAAAAGATGGTTTTGATAAAATAGTATCAGGTAGTATAATATTTAATAATTAATATTATATTATACTCGAGTTTTTTCGTGGAGGAGACACATGAAGCGATTAATATCAAAGCTAATTTTTCCAATTGTTGGCTTTGGAGCATTAATATGGTTCCTGATTCGTGTTATTCCAAAACCAAGCAGAGCTAACTATCCTTGTATGCGGGCAGCCGCACCAATAGCATCCTCATTTGTGATTTATATACTAGGATTAATTTCATCTTTTCTGTTATTCAAAAAAGCAAAAAAATATTTTGTTGAATCAAGAACTCTTCTTTACACGATATTTTTGTTCTTAGGAATTTTAGTTAGCTTTTCAACATTTTTACATACGGATCACGATGTATTTGCATACAATCAATCAGTACTTGAAGATCCAAACCAACCAATTGGTACTGCTAGAGGAGTTTTTCCTGGCAGAGTTGTTTGGGAACATGAACCAGATGCAACAAATGAAAATTGCATCCCGAATCAATATGGCAATGGATGGTTCCTATCTGAAAATAACAACCAATCTGTTATAGACATTATGTTATCTAACGGATTACAAAGATTAACGGATCAAACAACAGACTTGGCTGCATGGCAAGCTATTTTTTCATTCTATAATAATAATAAAGGTAAGGGCGCCGTTGGTTATAGTAACACTGAAAAAATCTTCATTAAGATAAATGCAACGAGCTCCTGGTCTGGTAATTTTAATCCTTCTGATCTTACAGTAGTGAATAATTCTAATTACGGGATGTCTGAAACTTCTCCACAAATAGTACTGGCAGTATTACGACAATTGGTTAATGTGGTTGAAGTACCCCAAGACAAAATATATATTGGGGATCCGATGAAACATATCTACAAACATTGTTATGATATGTGGCACAGTGAGTTTCCAAATGTTCATTATATGGATTATAATTATAGCACCTTAGGCAGAGAAAAATTTACAGCAAGTGCTACTGCAAAAATTTATTATTCAGACCGTGGGGCTAAACTTAGAACAGGAAATTTTTCTGATGCCTATGCAGGTTCTCCGGTAACTCAGGATTATCTTTATACTATTTTTGAAGAAGCAGAGTATATTCTAAATATACCTATGTTAAAAGGACATAGACGGGCTGGTGTTACTATGTTTGCAAAAAATCATTTTGGTTCAAATACACGAAGCAGTGCAGTACATTTACACTGTGGATTACCAGCACCAAATCAAATGGAAAACGGAGTTACTGAGCCAGGTTATGGTAAATACAGGGTAACAGTTGATTTAATGGGACATGAATTAACTGGAGAGAAGAACCTTCTTTACCTGATGGATGCTTTGTGGAGCTCCGATCAGGCAAATAGTTATCCTAAAAAGTTTTTCATGGAACCATTTAATAATGACTGGATGTCTTCAATTTTTCTATCACTTGATCCCGTAGCGATAGAATCGGTTGGTTATGATTTTTTAAGGAGTGAATTTACATCAAGCCGTCCGTCCGGAGATGGATCCGGAACTTATGTTCAAATGGATGGAGTAGACGATTATCTTCATCAGGCTGCCAGTAGCAGCAATTGGCCAACTGAAATTCAATATGATCCGGAAAATGATGGCACAGTTATAGGAAGCCTGGGTACACATGAACATTGGAATAATCCTGTAGATAAATTATATTCGAGAAATTTGGGTACTGGTGAAGGAATAGAACTAATCTCTAAATATACACCTCCGTTTCCAGTTGAATTAATTTCATTTACGGCTTCAGTAAGTATGAATAAGGTATTTCTTAACTGGGAGACAGCCACTGAGGTCAACAATTACGGATTTGAAATAGAACGAAAAGCCTCCGGAAGTCAAAACTGGAAAAGAATAGCATTTGTCGAGGGTTACGGCAATAGCAATTCACCTAGAAGCTATAGGTACATTGACACAATCATAAACGGAGGAAGTAATTTTGAGTACAGGTTGAAACAAATAGATAACAACGGACAATATAAATACTCAGATTCAATTGAAGTATCAATAACTCCCGGGTCTTTTGAATTATTACAAAACTATCCAAATCCATTTAATCCAGCTACGAATATACAGTTCACAGTCCCGAAAACAACAGAACTAAAAATAAATGTTTATACAATCTTAGGCGAGAAGGTTTTAACTGCGGCTGAAGGAAAATACGAACCCGGATCTTACAATGTTGAGATAAATGCTTCGGGTTTACCAAGTGGTGTTTATTTCTATCAATTAAAGTCAGAAGAGTTTGTACAGATTAAGAAAATGTTGTTATTAAAATAGTATCATATGATACTAACTATAAGTAAATTCATACTAAACCGAATAAATTTATGTCCTTGCTATGCTTAGAATAGTAAGGGCATTTTTTATAGTGATCTCTATTGGAAGATACCTTCAAATATAGTTAAATAATATTCTTCTAAAGACTGATTTATTGTAGGTCTTTTGTTTAAATCATTTAAGTCAATGTATTTAAACATTTAGTTTGTACCGTTCAGAACCGAACCTATCCTTTGATCTGGAATAACCAATTAAGTATGTGAAAAATTCATATACTTGATAATTAGGAAATATAATTTCCCCTCCTTTGCTAATAACCTTTTTTCTTCCTACCTTTTTACGAATCTTTTACATTTCATACTAATCAAAGCTGTTTAATTATTAATATGAGAATAAAGTCAGATATGAATTCAGATTTTATGGATATAATCCTGCCCACAATTTCTATGTAAAGTAAATAATTATGCGATTACTAAAATACACTCTTGTAATTTTTTTATTAACTCAACTAACAATTGTTTATGCGCAGAGTACCGATTTGGAGTTTGAACACTTTACAACCGCTGATGGTCTGGCAACAAACTGGATGACCTTTTGTCCCATAGAGCAGGATGCCCAGGGCTTTATCTGGGTGGGGAGTGATCATGGATTGCATAAATATGATGGGTATAATTTTACTGTTTTTACCCACAATGAAAATGACAGCACTTCGATTTCTAATAATTCAATTAACGATATACATACGGATAGTAAGGGAAGATTGTGGATTGCGACTAATTCCGGCTTAAACAGATGGAAACCGGAGACAGAATCTTTTATACGGTATTTTTTCGCGGATAGCCTGGGTCCGATTAACTTAATTTATGAAGACAATAATAAGAATTTATTGCTTGTTTTTAGTAGAGCTTTACAAAAATTGGATCCTGAAACAGGAATTATTAAATCCTATAATCAAAATGATATAAATAAAATTGTTACCTTGGCAAATAACTACATTTTTACTGCCTATCTGGACAAAAATAATATTTTATGGCTTGGGGCTGGAAACGGATTAATCAAATATAATCCTCAAACATCCGAATTAAAACTTTTTGATTTAGCTAATGCCAGATTTTATAATAATTCAGATAAAAGAGTTGCTGTTATTACGGAAGATCTTTCAGGGAACCTACTGATTGGTGGAAAAAACAGTTTGTATTATTTTGACAGAAAAAGAGAATCATTAGAGAGTCTGCGAAATCTTAAGAATAACTCTTTATCGATCTTTACTCCCGAAATAAAATCTGATTATTATGGCGGATACATCTTCCAATCACCAACTTCTAAGGAATATTGGATAGCGACTGAATATGGCAAAGTGAACAGGTTTGATTCGTCCGGTAACTTAATTAAGGATTATAAAAAGGATTTTTCACATAGTATTTTTGAAGATAGAAGCGGCGTTTTATGGCTTGGTACTTACTCAAATGGACTTTATAAAGCAAATTCATCCGGTAGTAATTTTAAGCCGCAGGGGTATGGGATGAATAAATTAAACAATCTCTCCGGGTATCATATTTTAGGTGTGATGGAAGATAATACCGGAAATTTATGGCTTGGCACGGCTGGAGAAGGTTTATACAAATATAATTTTGAATCAAAAGAACTGAAGCAGTATAGTTACAAAACAGGTAATGCCAAAGGTCTGGGAAGTGACCTAACAACTTTTATTTTTATGGATAGCAAAAGCAGAATTTGGGTGGGTACAAATGCAGGATTAAGTCTATATAATCCCGAGTCTGATTCTTTTGCAACTTATTATGTTGATACGATACATTATGTATTTAACTTTTTTGTTTCTTCGTATGAAGACGGTACCGGAAGACTAACTTTTGGGATTTGGAAAGACCCTGAAGGCTATACCATTTATTATTCTTTCAACATAGATGAAATTACCGGCAAAAGGACATTCACATATAATCCCGATTATGAACCCCAAATTATTCTAAAAAATAATGGCGGAAAAGTAAAAGAGATAACTATAAAAACCATTCGTCAGTATATTCCACGTATTCCACAAATTATCAATTCAACTATTGAGGATAAAAATGGTAAGGTCTGGTTTAGTACTTCAAAAGAACTTTTTAAGTATAATCCAATCAATCATAAATATAAACGGTTTACAACAAAAGACGGGCTTCCGGTTAATACAATAGGAGGAATTCTGGAGGATGATGACGGGTATTTATGGATTGCCAATTCTGCGGGACTGTTAAAATTAAATCCCGATGATGACAGTTTTATTAATTTTGGAAAAGAGGACGGTTTAACAAATAACCTGTTTCAATACTCTAAAGTAGCCTATAAATCCAAAAGCGGACTTATGTATTTTGGCGGATTTAACGGATTAACTATTATAGATCCCCAAAGAATTAAAGCAAATACCGTAAAACCTGATGTTCTGATTACAGGAATTAAGATTTTCGGGAAATCTGTTCCTATTACGAAGGATGGGATTTTGAATAAATCAATAATTTTAACAAATCAAATCGAATTAGCTTATAATCAAAATGATATAACAATAGAGTATGTTGGTTTGCATTATAAAAATCCTAAAAAAAATAAATATGCTTATAAGCTTGAACCTTATGAAAAAGAATGGAATTATGTTGGAGATATCAGGAATGCACATTACACGAATTTAAGTGCGGGGGAATACACATTTTATGTTAAAGCTTCAAACAGTGATGGTGTGTGGAATGAAAAAGGAAAACAGTTATCGATTATCATTTCACCTCCCTGGTGGAAAACTACATGGGCTTATATCTCTTATGGACTCTTATTTGTTCTTACCTTGTACGGCATAAGACGTTATGAACTGAACAGGATTAAGCTAAAGGATAAAGTTGAATTGGATGCTGTGGTTATGAAAGAAAGAGAAGAAACGGATAAAATAAAATCGAGGTTCTTTGCAAATATTTCTCATGAGTTTAGAACACCCCTTACTCTTATTCTTGGTCCCGCAGAAAAAATTAAACATCAAACTTCAGAAGATATTGTTAAAGATTCCAGTATTATAACCAGGAATTCAAAACGCCTTTTACAATTAGTTAATCAGTTGCTTGATCTATCAAAACTAGAAGCCGGAAAATTAAAACTGGAAGCTGTTAAAGGCAATATTGTATCCTTTGTTAAAGGAATAGTCTTATCGTTTGAATCATTATCTGAAGAAAAAGATATTACACTAAAAATATATCCGGAAAAGGATTTGATTGAAGTCTATTTTGATAAGGAAAAGATGATAAAGATATTATCTAACATTTTGTCCAATGCATTCAAGTTTACACCACAGAATGGGAAAATTACAATCGGCATCAGAGAAAATAATAGTAGCGTGGAAATAAAAATAAGAGATACGGGAATAGGAATTCCTCAGGAGGAAATACCAAAGCTGTTTGACAGATTTCACCAGGTAGATTCTTCGTTTACCAAAGAACACCAGGGTACAGGCATTGGTCTGGCATTAACAAAAGAGTTAGTAGAACTTCACCATGGAAATATTAGTGTACGAAGTGAAAAAGGAAATCCCGCCAAAGGCGGGATAGGCCTGCCTGCCGGCAAGGCAGGCTGGACTGAATTTACGTTAAACTTTCCTCTTGGGAAAGATCATTTAACAGATGAAGAAATTACGCCTGACAAGAAAGCAGTTAAGTCAAAGGACTTAATCAGTGAGGAAGAATATTATTTTCCGGAAAGTATTAAAAACGAAAGAGGTGGGACAATTGAAGCAGATTCCTTAAAAGAGGAGAAAACAATTGTTCTGGTCGTAGAAGATAATTATGATTTGAGAGAATATATCAAAGACTCCCTTGGAGAAGATTATTTTGTTGAAGAAGCTATGAACGGAGAACAGGGTGTAAGAAAAGCAGAAAAAATAATTCCGGACTTAATTATAAGTGATATGATGATGCCTAAAATGGATGGGAATGAGATGACAAAGATCTTAAAGAATGATGAAAAAACAAGTCACATACCTATTATAATATTGACAGCCAAATCAGGACAGGAAAGTAAACTTGAAGGTCTTGAAATTGGGGCAGATGATTACCTTACAAAACCATTTGATATAAAAGAGCTTCAGGTAAGAATAAAGAACCTGATTAATATACGAAGAAAACTGCAGGAAAAATTTAGTAAAATTGAAATAATTACTACTGATAAAAAAGAAAGCAAATCTAAATCAATTTCGGACATTCGCATAAAACTTAGAAGCATAGATGAAAAGTTTATAAGCAAAATCCAAAAGATTATTGATGAGCGTATGCCAGATGAAAGTTTTAGCACAGAAGAACTTGGCAATGAAGTGGGAATGAGCAGGTCGCAGGTTTTTAGAAAGATTAAAGCTTTAACAGGTAGGTCCCCCAGTTCTTATATTAGGTCAATCAGATTACTAAAGGCAAAAGGGATGATAGAAAGTGGCGAGGGCAACATTTCAGAAATTGCTTACTCAGTCGGTTTTTCAAGCCCCATTTATTTTTCAAAATGTTTCAAGGACGAATTCGGATACCCCCCAAAAAATCTTACATTATAAAAAATGTAAAAGTTATTCTTCTAACATTCCAATTTAATCACGTAACACGCCCCATAGTTTAGACTAATCTAAAGCAGCACGTAATATTAAGTTTTTACAACATAATCTTAACCTTTTGCAACATAATTGTTATGTCCGATCACTCCTAAATTGTTTATTTATAGCATAAAAATCAAAACAATAAAATGAGTGAAAAATGAAACGAGTAAACTATTTAATTGTCTTATTATTTACTCTTAAACTTTCAATTACTGTAATGGCTCAAACTCCGGCAGAAGGAGGAGCAGTGATTGATACATTAGCGCGAACTCAATGGCTGCAATACAGTGGTAATCCCATAATAAAAGCCGGCACGTCTGGCTGGAATAGTGGAATGGTCCAAGCACCTACAGTGATCATATTTAAGGATACACTAAGAATGTGGTATATAGGTAGTACAAGCTATGGATTTGATGGTATTATTCATATAGGTTATGCCTGGTCACTTGATGGCATTAACTGGCAGCAATATTCAGAGAATCCTGTATTTTCTCCGCAACAAGGCGAGTGGGACTATCCGCATATAGTTAATCCTTTCGTAATAGCTGATGGAGATACACTAAGAATGTTGTACGGTGGAGGAAATGTGACTCAGCCAGGGATGCGTATTGGCTATGCTACTTCTGTCGATGGTATCAACTGGAATCGTTATCCTCAGCCGATTATTGAGCCAAATGCAGCCTGGAATAATGACGGCGTCTTACCCGGTGGAGTAATCAAAGAGGATGGGATTTTCAAAATGTGGTTTGGTGGTGGTGTTGGTCCATTAGGTTATCCCCCGGCTTCATCCAAGTGGAGCATCGGTTATGCCACTTCATCTGATTGTATTCATTGGGATCTCCTTCCTGATCCGGTTATATCACATGGCGATAGTAGTACCGACTTTGATGAGACTTTAGCAGCAAATGCGTACGTTACTAGAACAAATGCAGGGTATGATATGTGGTATTCAGGTCATTCTCATACTGCGGTTGTAAACGGCAAACCTCAGGGAAAAATTGGTTATGCAAGTTCACCAGATGGTATAAATTGGACAAAATACGATAAAAATCCCGTTCTTAGTCCAACCTCAGTTTCTCCTCAATGGACGACTGGTTATTACGATCCAAGTGTCTACTTTGATGGTGAACGATTCCACATGTGGTTCACTGGTTGGGACGAATTTACTCATATCATAGCAATCGGTTATGCAACTTCACTAAAAATGGGGGACATCGTCGCAGAACAACCATATATTAATAAAACGTTCGCACAAAAAAACGTAGATTCTGTTTTGTTCAGGACAACAATCTTAAATTTTTCTAATCATCAGTTCACAGCTAATCTTATTTACACAAATTTGGAAAACACACTAACAGATTCACTTACTATATATGATGATGGACTGCACGGAGATTTGCAGCCGAATGATGGAATTTACGGAGTTTATATTCCGCCAATATCGATTGAGGATTATTTTATGCTAAATGTAAGCACAACAGAAGATTCAACAAACAAATATATCAACACTCCAATCAGTCAGTGCAGGTTTACAACAGCAGGTCCTATAAAGCTAGATTCATTATCTGTAACAAAAGTATCATCCATCGCTTATAGCGTAAAACCTTTTTTCAAGAATGAGGGGTCATCATATACAGTTAACGACCTTAAAATAAAAATATCAACTCTTGATTTTCGGTTTAATATAGAAACAGATACAATAAGTATTTCAAGTATAGCTCCCGGTTCAATAGCAGAACCAACTGATGATATTGATATAACAGTAAATCCAAATTTCTCGGGAGTATTTAATCTTAACTTTGAAATAATGAGTGATGGATGGACATACTGGAGAGATAGAATCTCGCAAGTAGTAACCGGAGTTGATGATATTATGCAAGCACCGCTCAGTTATAATCTTTCTCAGAATTATCCAAATCCCTTTAATCCTTCCACAACCATCAGTTACTCAATACCTGCAAAATCTCAGGTAACATTGAGGGTTTACGATATACTCGGTAGTGAGATTAAAATGTTGGTTAATGAAGAAAAAACGGCAGGTACGTATAAAATAAATTTTAACGCCTCTAATCTTTCCAGTGGAATTTATTTCTACAAACTTCAAACAGATAATTATGTAAAGTGTAAAAAGATGATTTTGTTGAAATAGAGTTTTACGATACTAAAAGGTGAAATAAATGTATTATCATTTGAATTAAATGTGGGAGATAAACTTCCGTTTCAAGTTTATTATGACAACGGAGATTAATGCTAATAGTAGTCCCGGATTCATTCAGTAATCCTTGGACTAATTAGACTAAACTTTAAGGAGTTAACTATGAAAAGAATTCTAATTTCATTGGTATTTGTATTTGTTTCTGCTGCTTCTGCTCTTGCCCAGCAGTGGGAAACAGTCGGCTCGGCAGGTTTTTCTGCAGATAGTGCTTTTTTTCCCAACATTGCGATAGATGGAAGCGGAACCCCTTACGTAGTCTATACAGATGATGCAAATTCACAGAAAGCTACTGTAATGAAATATAATGGTATAAACTGGGAAACAGTCGGCTCAGCAGGTTTTTCTGCAGATACCGCTAAAGAACCCTCCATCGCGATAGATGGAAGCGGAACCCCTTATGTAGCCTATACGGATTATGGGAATTCAAAGAAAGTTACAGTAATGAAATATAATGGTACAAACTGGGAGGCAGTAGGTTCGGCAGGTATTTCTCAAGGCGCTACTATTTGGCCGTCCATTGCTATAGATGGAAGTGGAACACCTTATATAGCTTACACAGAAGTAGTTTGGATTGATGCTCATCATACGAGTTCAGAAGTACCAGTAGTATTGAAATATAACGGTACAAACTGGGACAGTGTCGGCTCACCAAGTTTTCCCAGAGCTTCAGTTGGAACGCATTCCATTGCTATAGATGGAAGCGGAACACCTTATTTAGTTTATAAAGAACTCTATGGGGGAGCTACAGTAGTGAAATATAACGGTACAAACTGGGACACAGTCGGCTCACCAAATTTTTCTTCAGGTACAGTTTATGCGCTATCCATCGCCATAGACGGAAGCGGAGTCCCTTATATAGCTTATGAAGATTACGAAAATTTTTATGCAATTACAGTAATGAAATATAACGGTACAAACTGGGAACTGGTCGGCGACCCTACAGATCAAGGTGCTTTCACATCCATCGCTATAGACGGAAGTGGAACCCCCTACGTAGGTTATGTGAAATATTACTCTCCAAATAAAGCTATAGTTATAATGTATAATGGTACGAACTGGGAAACAGTCGGCTCCTTAGCAGGTATTTCTGAAGGTAGGGCAGATTCCCCCTCCATTGCGATAGATGGATACGGAACACCTTATATAGTCTATACGGATTATGCAAATTCACAACAAGCTAAAGTTACAGTATTGAAAAATATCTATAACCAGCAATTCACTGAACAAACTTCTAATCCTTTAACAGGTGTAGATAATAGTTCGGTCGATTGGGGTGATTATGATAACGATGGTTATCTGGATATCTTATTAACCGGTGCTGATATAAATGGCGCAAGAATATCAAAAATATATAAAAATAATGGGGATGGTACATTTACTGACCAAACGTCTATCCCATTAATGGGAGTAAGCAATGGATCAGTAGCCTGGGGTGATTATAATAATGATGGTTACCTTGATATCTTATTAGCAGGGTATGACAATTCTTCTTTGAGCGAATCAAAAATATATAAAAATAACGGAGATGGTACATTTACTAACCAGTCTGTCCCTTTAATGGGGGTAAGTGATGGATCGGTAGCTTGGGGAGATTATGATAATGATGGCTATCTTGATATAATTCTAACTGGTGAATCAGGTTCAGAGTTTGTTTATAAAAATAACGGTGACGAAACATTTACAGAACAAACAATAATTTATTTAACAGGAGTTTTCCAAAGTTCAGTAACCTGGGCTGATTATGATAATGATGGCGACCTTGATTTTTTATTAACCGGCGGCGTTCAAACCGGAGGGTTATCATTAGCTCCTATTTCTCTAATCTATACTAATAATGGAGATGGTACATTTACAGAGACATCGAAGGGACTAACTGGTGTACTTAATGGTTCAACAGCCTGGGGAGACTATGACAATGATGGCGATCTTGATATTTTATTAACTGGTTATAATAATAGTGAACAAGTATCTAAAGTCTATAAAAATAATGGAGACGGTACATTTACAGAACAGACGTCAATTTCATTAACAGGAGTACAAGATGGTTCGGTTGCCTGGGGTGATTATGACAATGATGGCAATCTTGATATTTTATTAACCGGGAATGATAGTAATGGACCAATATCAAGAATTTATAAGAATAATGGTGATAATAGTTTTACTGAAGAGATAGCATTAACGAGTGTAGGTCTCAGTTCAGTAGCCTGGGGAGACTACGACAATGACGGCGATCTCGATATTTTATTAACTGGTAATGATGGTAGTGTCCCGATATCAAAAGTTTATGAGAATAAGAATATTGAATTAAATACAGTACCAACAGCTCCTATAAATCTCACATCCGTAACCAATGGTCATAATGTAACCTTAAATTGGGATAAAAGTACAGATACTGAAACCCCACAGGATGGATTGAATTACAATTTGGTAATTGGTACTTCCCCAAACGCCGTAAATACTCTTTCACCTATGTCAGATAGAACAACGGGATATAGAAGAGTGATAAGACTTGGAAATTCACAAACAAATAGCCGGACAATAAAGGATTTACCTGTTGGCACTTACTACTGGAGTGTTCAGGCAATTGATGGAGCATTTGGAGGTTCAGTATTCGCTTCCGAACAGAGTTTTACAATTTTTGATCAATTTACCGAACAAACATCAATATCATTGACCAATGTTAACATAGGTTCGGTTGCCTGGGGTGATTATGATAATGATGGGGATTTAGATATATGCATGACAGGTGATACTATTGATGGTAGTGGAAGCTATGCAATTTCAAAAATATATGACAACAATGGTGACGGCACTTTTACCGAACAAACATCAATTTCTTTAGAAGGGATAGCATCCAGTTCAATAGCCTGGGGCGATTACGATAATGATGGTTACCTCGATATTTTATTAACGGGTTATTCACCTGTTGATGGAGACGTGTCAAAAATTTACAAAAATAACAAGGATGGAACGTTCACTGAACAAACATCGATACTTTTAACAGGTGTAACTGGTGGTTCGGCTGCCTGGGGAGATTACAATAATGACGGTTATATTGACATCTTAATAACCGGTGGAACAAATGCCGGGACAGTGTTTCGAACAAGCATAAATAACGGGGATGGAACGTTTACTGAACAACTATCAAAGTTTGGGGCAGGCGTAGTTAGTAGTTCTGTTGCCTGGGGAGATTACAATAATGACGGTGATTTAGATATCTTATTGACAGGTTATACCGGTAGTGAAAGAATATCAAAAATATATGACAATAACGGAGATGGTTCTTTTACAGAGCAAACATCAATTTCTTTAACAGGTGTAAGTGATGCTTCTGTTGACTGGGGAGATTACAATAATGACGGTGATTTAGATATCTTATTAACAGGTTATACCGGTAGCGAAAGAATATCAAAAATATATAAAAATAATGGGGACGAAACATTTACCGAGCAGACATCCATTTCTTTAACTGGTGTCTCTAGTAGTTCAGTGGTCTGGGGAGATTACAATAATGACGGTGATTTGGATATTTTGTTGACTGGTTATACCGGTAATGATATAGTATCAAAAATATATAAAAATAATGGAGACGGTACATTTACAGAACAGACGTCAATTTCATTAACAGGAGTACAAAATGGTTCGGTTGCCTGGGGAGATTATGATAATGATGGTGATCTGGATATTTTACTAACCGGACTCGCCTGGATCAATAATATGGGTGTTCCTGTATCAAAAATTTATAAAAATAATAATATTGAATTAAATACAGTACCATCAGCTCCATCAAATCTTACATCAACAATCAACGGTAATGACGTAACATTTAGCTGGGATAAGAGTACAGATACTGAAACTCCTCAGGATGGATTGAATTACAACCTTGTAATAGGAACTACACCAAATGGTATAAACACTCTTTCACCAATGTCGGATAGAACAACAGGACACAGAAGAATAGTAAGATTGGGGAATTCTCAAACAAATAGCTGGACAATAAAAGACTTCCCGGAAGGAACTTATTACTGGAGTGTTCAGGCAATTGATAATTCATATTCCGGCTCTCCGTTTTCATCAGAGCAAACATTAAACTTTCAACATTTTACAAAGATTTGGGAAAATCCTTTTCAGCCTATGAACATTTATATTACATCAGCCAATATAGATGGAACTGACCTTGGTGCCGGAGATCAAATTGCAGTATTTGATGGAGATAATTGTGTGGGATTAGTAAAATTAACCTCTCCTATACCTTCCGGTGGATATGTATCAATAATAGCATCGACAGACGATCCAACAACGACTGAGATTGATGGATTTGTTCCTGGACATACAATTTCATATAAATTCTGGGACACAAATACATCTTCAATAATTGACAGGATAACACCAAGCTACACACTCGGAGACGGAACATTTAGTTCATTGGGCACAGCAGTTTTAGGATTAGATGGTAGCTACACAATAACTCAGGATATACAATTGACCACTGGCTGGAATATCTTTTCATTAATATTAACGCCAAGTGATCCTGATATGCAGAATATTCTAAATCCATTAATAAACTCCAGTAAGTTAGTTAAGGTTCAGGATGAATCAGGTGCCGCTATAGAGCAATTACCTCCACCAATAGGATGGATAAACAGTATCGGCGATTGGTCTGCAACGGAGGGATATTACATTAAAGTAAACGCTGATGCAACATTGAGTTTGACAGATTTGCCCGTGGAACTGCCTTTAACTATTCCTTTGAACAATGCCTGGAACATAATCAGCTATCCTGTCTCAACAGAACAGGATGCTATGACTGCATTGGATCCTTTAATTACTTCAAATCAATTAATTAAAGTACAGGACGAATCGGGTAACGCTGTAGAAAATCTGCCGGTTATTGGTTGGATAAACAATATAGGTAATTTCAAACCGGGAGAAGGGTACTATTTAAGAGCAAATACAAATACAACCCTAACTTTAAATGAACCCACAACAATGCCAGTTCAGAATAACGGACAACAGAAATCTGGTAAACCTCAGTATGTTACAGCGAACCATTTTCAACCTCCAACGCCTTATTTACCTATGAACATTTATGTTACAGAAGCTCTTCAGGTTGGAGGAGTTGATCTTAGTGCCGGTGATGAAATCGGGATTTTCGATGGGTCAATATGCGTCGGGGCATACGTTTTAACCGGACCGATAACTTCTTACATATCAATGGTCGCTTCTGCAGATGATCCAACAACATCAGAAATCGATGGCTTTACCACTGGGAACACTATTACTTATAAATTCTGGATTTCATCATTAGGAGAAGAAATATCGGATTACACTGCGAATTATTCTACTGGTGATGGCACATTTGCACCGCAAGGTACCGCTGTAGTGAGTTTTACTGAAGTACTGCCGGTTGAATTACTTTCATTTACCGCTAATACAGACCTAAATAAAATATCTCTTAACTGGGAAACCGCAACTGAGGTTAACAACTATGGATTTGAAATAGAACGAAAAACAACAGGAAGTGAAAACTGGAGAAAGATAGCATTCGTAGATGGTTACGGAAACAGTAACTCACCCAAAAGTTATAGGTATTTAGACAAATCTGTAACCGGAGGAAGTAAGTTTGAGTATCGTTTAAAACAAATAGATAACGACGGACAATATAAATATTCAGATTCAATAGAAGTATCAATAACCCCAATGTCCTTTGAGCTATTGCAAAATTATCCAAATCCATTTAACTCAACCACGAATATTCAGTTCACTGTTCCAAAGACAACGGAAATAGAAATAAATGTTTACACAATTCTTGGTGAAAAGGTTTTAACTGCAGCAAAAGGTAAGTACGATCCCGGATTTTATAGAGTGAAAATAAATACCAGCGGTTTACCCAGCGGTATTTATATATACAGATTAGAAAGTACAGAATTCACAAGCACAAAGAAGATGGTATATCTCAAATAATTAATTGTTGCAAAAGACATTACAAGCCTAATACTTAATAAATAATTATAGATAGGAGATACCTTAAAGAAATGATAGTAGTTTCGGATTCATTCAGTAATCATTGGGCTCATTAAACTAAACTTAAAGGAGAAAGTAATGAAAAAAATCTTTTTGTTCCTCGTTTGTATTGCATTGACGATAATGTACTCAACAAAGGTTCTCGCCCAGGATAGCAGCAAACAAAAGATCGTTATGAAACGCTATGTTGTTGAACGAACTTTTCCTGAAGGTCTTGATCTACCTGTGAATGAAAAAGGCTGCCAGATTGTTCAAGGGGTTATTTCTAATAACAGAGAGGATCATGTTACCTGGGTTTACTCATTTGTTTCCGCAGATAAGAAAAAAACTTTTTGCATTTACGATGCGCCGTCTCCCGAAGCAATAAGGAAGGCTGCAGATAAAAACGGGATACCCGTTGATAAAATAACAGAGGTGAAAGTCCTCGATCCATATTTCTATAACTAATTTAACCGGAGGATCATATGAAAAACATTTCCTTAATTTTGTTCTCCTTCATAATTATTGCAGTGGCAATGACAGGGTGCAATTCGGAGATGTTTGTAGATAATCCTGTATCTGATCAAAGTAATGATACAGGAAATTTAAACAAACATAGTGTGCCTGGTCCACCCCAACTGCTGGTGTCAGGCCTGCAAGGCACCTTGGGCAGCACCATCGGTCCAGGTGGTTATTTGTTTGTCCCTGAAGGCGCGATTGGAACGATCTCACGGATAGATCCGCGGACTGGTGATAAAACAACATTCGCCAGTGGATTACCGACCTTGAACCCTGATATTGGTATTGGCGGTGTGGTTGATGTCACCTTCGTCGGCGGAAAAGCCTTTGCACTGGTCACACTCGTTAGCCCTGATGTTGGAGGTAATGAAAATGATGTTGATGGCATCTATCGCATAGATGGACCAAACAGCTACACAGTCATTGCAAACATCGGTAAATACAATATGGACCATCCGCCCACGGGCTTCGATTTCTTTATTCCAACAGGACTTCAGTATGCAATCCAAACCTATCGCGGTGGGTTCCTGGTGACCGATGGTCACCTTAACCGTGTACTGCGCGTTACAAGACATGGTAAAATCTCCGTGTTCAGGGCGTTCGAAGATATCGTCCCCACCGGCCTGACTGTGAAAGGCAACCACGTGTACATGGCTGAAGCCGGGCCCGTTCCACACGATCCGGAAAACGGAAAGGTGGTGTCATTCAGTTCAAAATCGCCAACGGTTAAAACCGTTGCCTCCGGCGCTCCGCTGCTCGTCGATGTGGAATTCGGTCGTGATAAGACACTCTTCGCACTATCGCAGGGTACATTCGGTGGAGGCGATCCGGGTTCTCCGGCCCTGCCGAACACCGGCTCACTAGTTAGGGTTAATGGGGACGGTACCTTCCGCGTCATCACAGAAAACCTGAACCTGCCGACCTCACTTGAGTTAATCAGGAACACCGCTTACATTG
>Ga0307425_1000603_pt1 | contig 22454 bp, 14 predicted proteins | sample SalMarWE160330MG_FD_202152 | JGI IMG/M metagenome (GOLD analysis project Ga0307425, IMG submission 202152) | Salt marsh sediment microbial communities from the Plum Island Ecosystem LTER, Massachusetts, United States - WE1603-30 | ecosystem: Environmental > Aquatic > Marine > Intertidal zone >...
GCACAAGAGGTGATGTATTGCCTGAGCCGACTCGCGCGCAAGGACCGGATTCCTTACCTGATGATGTTTCTAGACAGTCCGATGGCCGTGGATATCACTCATGTTTTCGAACGGTATAAAAAGTACCTCGACAAGGAAGCACGGGCGCTTTTTAATAGGGGGCAGTCTCCATTCAGTTTTCCCGGACTTCGTCTGATCCATACTGTCGAGCAATCCAAGGCGATCAATTCTATCAGAGGGTCCTGTGTGATCATGGCAGGATCAGGCATGTGTACAGGAGGACGAATAAAACATCATCTCGTGCACAACATATCCCGGCCGGAATCCACTATACTTTTTGTAGGATATCAGGCCAGCGGGACTTTGGGACGGTCGATCCTGGAGGGAACGGCAGAAGTTCGGATTCATGGAAACACCTATCCTGTCCGGGCACAGATCCGGCAGATCCAAGGATTTTCTGCACATGCCGATAGAGATGAGCTGCTCAAGTGGATCGGCTTTATCAAGTCGCCTCCAAAGAAACTTTTTATCACGCACGGGGAAAAACAGGCGGCCTTTAGCCTTGCCGAGGATATCAAGTCAAAGTTCCAGTGGGCGGTCACAGTCCCTGAGTATCTGCAAAAATATGAGCTCGATTGATCTGCGAATTTTACCAGGACGCATTTCCATATCCGTGGTCCTAGGAACGTCGGATAATTTAGGCTGTAGAGTCAGTTCCCTGAACTGACCATTACGAATTGCATATAGAGTTCATCCCCCGAATGGACCGTATGGGAAACGGAAGATCAGAACCTGAGCGTGAAGATCGTTTGGATATCAGGATTAGACAGAGCACTTATCGTTCCTTTATGCAGACGCATAATCTGTCGGGATAAGCTCAATCCGATTCCAGAGCCTCCGTCTTTTGTCGAGAAAAAAGGGATGAATATCTTATCCAAATTCTCCCTGGATATTCCCGGCCCGTTATCTTTGACTTGGATAAGGATTCTCCCCCTGTCATCGAGACGGGCTTCCAGCCGGATCTGAGCCTCTTGTCGCTGCTCGAGAGCCTGGAGGGCGTTCAGGAGTAGGTTGATCAACACTTGTTCGATGAGCTCGGGATCCGCTGTCAACTCCAGGCTTTCGGGTTCCACTTTGGCTTCGAAGTCGATCCCTTTCTCTTCGATGTTCGCTTGCATCAGCTTCTCTACCCTTGCAAAAAGCTCTTGTAGCGGAAAAATTTGAAAATTTGGCTGCGGAATAAGAGTGAGGTTCCTGTAGGCATCGACGAAATGAAGCAATCCCTGACTTCTTTTTTGAATTGTTTTGATCGCTTGGCGGATATCATCGAGGATTTCTTGATCGGATTCAGAATCTGAAGTCACACCGGAGAAAGCCTCTCCGATCAACTCATTCATGGTTGAGGCGAGTGAGGATATTGGAGTGATGGAATTCATGATCTCGTGCGTGAGCACTCGGATGAGCTTTTGCCAGGCTTCGATTTCCGTTTTTTCCAATTCGCTCTGAATATTTTGGATAGAAACCAGGGATATGTCTTGTCCTGCTAGCCTGAATTCAGTGGCATACAGAGCCAAATAGAGGAGTTCACCATTGTCATAGACTTTCACAAGAGCTCTTTCCTTCGAGCGGAGTTGAAGGAGTTTTTCGACCAGTTTTTTGCTTAAGGTTTCCAAGTTTTTAACGTTTTTCAGCCGAGGAACATTGAGCAGTCTCTTCGCCGCCGTGTTAATGAGTTCGACTTCACCGTCCCTTCGAAAGGCGATAAGGCCCACTCCGATGTGCTGAACGACAGTCTGGAGATAGTGATAGTGCTCCTCCTTCTCGGATCGTGCCTTCCGGAAAGCATTGCACACGTCATTAAATGCAGCCCGCAATTCAGAGAAGGATTTGCCTCGCCCGTCATCTTTAAAAGTTTGAGAAAAATCTTCATACCGGATGGTTTCAAAGAATCGAGAAAGGTCCCTGTTTGTTGTCTCTACATAACGAACCAATGAGTAGGTCTGGTAAATACACAAGACAGCTGAGATAAACAGAGCGGCAAACAGTTCAGTCTTGAACAAAAGATAGAAAAACAGGCATAAGAAAAGGCTCAACAGAATGATCCGGACTGTGATGTTTGTTCGGAAGCGTTTATAAACCATACTTTTCCAACCTGCGATAGAGCGATGTCCGCGACAGGCCCAGTTCCTTGGATGCCTGACTGATGTTTCCGCCATAGCGGCTGAGAACTCTTCGGATCGTTGCCTTTTCCACTTCCTCAAGATTGTACGTATCGAATACGAGGCCTTCTTCTTTCGATTCCTGGGAAGAAAAGAAGAAATCTGTTGGCTGGAGCATTGCTGTTTCACTCATGATCACAGCTCTTTCGATGGCGTGTTGGAGCTCGCGGACATTTCCGGGCCAGTGGTATTTTTCCAGTTTCTTCAATGTGCCGGTATTAATCCTCTTCTGGGTTTTATGATATTTTTTGGAGTAGACCTTTAGAAAATGGTCAACGAGCAAAGAGATATCTTTCGATCTGTCACGCAGGGGAGGGATCTGAATTTCGACTGTATTGATTCTGTAGAGGAGGTCCTGTCGGAATTCGTTGCTGGATACCATCTCATGAATGGGTAAATTTGTTGCACAGATGAGCCTGACATCCACGGGAATGGCTTTGTTCGAACCCAGCCGTGTTACGGTTCGCGTTTCAATGACACCGAGAAGTTTGGCCTGGAGCGTCAGAGGGAGATTGCCGATTTCATCGAGAAAAAGCGTCCCATCCGAGGCTACTTCGAACCGGCCGGCCCTGTTTTCTTTGGCGTCTGTAAAAGCGCCCTTTACGTGTCCGAACAGCTCGCTCTCGAAAAGAGTTTCACTCAGGGCGCCCATGTCGACGGAGATAAAGACCTCTTCTGCTCTGGAGGATTGTCGGTGCAGAGCGCGGGCGACCAGCTCCTTTCCTGTCCCGTTCTCCCCCAGGATCAGGACATTGGCGTCGGTTTTGGCGACTTTATTGATGTTCGCAAAGACATCCTGTATCGCTTTGCTTTTTCCGATGAAGTCATGGAAGGGCTGATCGAGATCCGCGATCAACTGCTTTTGGCGAGTCCGCAGATTATTGGCCTCAACTCGAGATTGGCGGAGGCTCATGGTTGCAGTGAATGTGGCCAGGAACTGTTCATTCTGCCAAGGTTTGAGGACAAAATCAGTCGCTCCTTCCTTTATGGCGCGGACAGCCATTCCCACATCGCCAAAAGCTGTGATCAGAACGACAACTGCTGAGGGGTCCATTTCCAAGATTTTATCCAGCCAGAAGAAGCCTTCTTGACCGCTCGTGGCTCCCTTTGCAAAGTTCATATCCAGGAATATGACATCGTATGTTTCATTCTTTAAAAGTACAGGAATGGAGGTGGGAGATTTCTCCGTGTGTACAAGAGCTGCATGTTGTTTGAGGAACAATCGGGCAGCCTGAAGGATGTCTTCGTCATCATCAATGATAAGTATTTTTCCTGTCTTTTTTTTCATTGGCATAATCCTTAAATTATATTGGCATCTTATTTATGACAAAATATTTTTTGTGTCTTGTCCTTGTGCTGCAATATCCATGCCATGTGTCCGCTTTTGGAACACTTTTTGCCATTTTTGCGAGTCTATAGTAAACATTTTCTAATTTTTGCGCCACATTCTTCTGTAATATTCTTTCTTTATTCTGGAGGGAAGTGTTCGATTTCGGACATGCTTTGTTATACCAGCGTACACTTTTTTTTGCAATTCCCGCCAACCTTTGGAGTGTATACTCCGTCAGAACAATGTGGCATAATAATTGCAAAAAGATGATCCTGTGAACAGTTTTGATCAGAAGAAAACGTGTACAAAATACGCTTAAAAATTCCGGAGACGGAGCGAGTTCAGAGTTGGGAGAAAGAAAATGGGAATGGATCGTGAGATCAAAAAGAAGAAATGGCCCCCAAAAAGAATTGCAGCCTATGCAGCTATTGCGCTATTTGTTTTATTTGTTATTTATGTCTTTGTTTTTCAGTTCAGCAAGTCGTCTTTAAACGTTAGAAAAGAGCGGATCACGATCTCTGAGGTTACGAAAGGACCTTTCCAGGAATTTATCCCTGTTATCGGTGAAGTTATGCCTATCGATACCTATCATCTCGACGCAATGGAAGGCGGACGGGTGGAGGAAATCTTTATTGAAGCGGGCTCTGTGGTGAAAGAAGGAGATAAAATTCTGAGATTGGGCAATACGAACCTCCTCTTAGATATCATGTGGCGCGAAGCGGAATTGTTCCAGCAGAGCAATAACCTCCGGAATACGCGCCTCCAAATGGAACAATACCGCCTGACGCTTAGCCAAGAAGTGGCAAATATCGATAATCAACTCCAGCAACAGAAACGCACCTACGAAAGATACCAAGAGTTGATGAAGGACAATCTGATCTCACAGCATGAGTTTGAACTGGCCAAAGACCAATACGAATATTTGGTGAAACGTCGAGAACTGACTATGGAGAGTCAAAAAAACGAACTCGAGTTCAGACAATTGCAGGTCGAAGCTTTGGAATCCGCTCTCACGCGCATGCAGGACAATCTGGAAGTCGTGAAACAGAAACAAGACAATCTGACGATTAGAGCGCCTATCTCTGGCTATCTCACGGCTCTGAATGCAGAGATCGGCCAGTCGAAGACTCCTGGAGAGCGCGTCGGACAGATCGATGTCATGGATGCCTTCAAGGTCAGAGTCCCCGTGGACGAACACTACATCGCACGTGTTGAAAAAGGAAGAGGGGGAACCTTTGATTTTGCTGGAAACACCTACAATCTTATTGTCGATAGGGTCTATCTTGAGGTCGTCGATGGGAGATTCGAGATCGACATGCTTTTTCCGGGTGAAGAGCCTCAGGGGATAAGACGGGGTATGTCTTTGCATATTCGTCTGGAAATGGGAGATATCTCAGAGGATGCCATCCTGCTGGCAAAGGGTGGATTTTTTCAAACCACGGGAGGTAACTGGGTTTATGTCTTGGATCATTCCGGAAAAATTGCGACAAAAAGGCCCATCAGGCTGGGAATGTCCAATGCTTATGTCCACGAAGTCCTCGAAGGTCTTCAACCGGGTGAAAAAGTGATTACATCTTCGTACGAAAGCTTTGGCAATCACGAAAGACTGGTCTTGAAGTAGGAAATGACGTGTACGATTTATACATATTTGAATATATCATGTTTCAGTCGAAGGCCAATGATCACACTGGCCGCTTCTATTAGGAGGAAAGAATGATAAAAACAAAAAATCTCACCAAGATCTACACCACGGAAGAAGTTGAAACCACGGCTCTGAACAACATCAATCTGGAAGTTAAAGAGGGGGAGTATGTCGCCATCATGGGACCTTCAGGTTGCGGTAAATCGACCTTGCTGAACGTTCTCGGTATGATTGACCAGCCCAGCAGTGGCGATTACTTGTTCTTTGACGAGGAAGTCTCCGGGTATTCAGAGAGGCAAAGAGCCAACCTTAGAAAAAACAACATCGGTTTCGTGTTCCAGAGCTTTAATCTCATCGATGAGCTGACTGTTTATGAGAACGTAGAGCTTCCCCTTCTGTATCTTGGGTACTCTTCTGCGGAAAGAAAAAAGAGAGTCTCAGAAGCCCTTGAGCAGATGGAGATTATGGCACGGAAAAATCATTTTCCCCAGCAACTCTCAGGAGGTCAGCAACAGCGCGTGGCTGTCGCGCGTGCAGTTGTGGCTCATCCAAAGCTTATCCTTGCAGATGAACCCACGGGAAACCTGGATTCGGCCCATGGCGAAGAAGTAATGAAGATGATGGGTGAACTGCATGAGCAGGGAACGACGATCGTTATGGTCACCCACTCACCCGCATATGCAGAGTATAGCCATCGCATCATTCACCTATTTGATGGCCACGTCGTTTCCGAGAATATCCAGAGAGAGTTCAAGATCTAGCTGTTTGCAGGAAACAAATCGCGGAGTCTCATGCTGAAAAATTTCCCCTATTTCGTTGTCTAGGGCTGAATTTTTTGATGGATGAGGGTTGTGCGCTTTGCTCAGGAGGGAGACACGTATGATCAAATTAAGGGATATCACCAAATTTTATTCAACGGGTTTTGTCAAAACATATGTTCTCAGGAATATCGATCTTGATGTGGACGAAGGGGAATTTCTGACGATCATGGGGCCATCTGGAGCGGGAAAGTCCACTCTGCTCCATATCCTGGGGTTGTTGGATACCCCGTCGAGCGGAGAATATTCTTTCTATGACAGACCGGTTCATAAGCTGAGCGAGAGACAGAGGTCGGATATTCACAAGAACCACATAGGTTTTGTGTTCCAGGCCTACCACTTGATAGACGAACTGACTGTTTATGAAAACCTTGAAACACCGCTTCTGTACAAAAAAGTCAAGGGTTCAGAGAGAAAAGGATTGGTTTGCGACGCTCTCGATAAGTTTGGGATCGTTGCCAAAAAAGACCTTTTCCCCAATCAATTATCTGGAGGTCAGCAGCAAAGAGTGGCTGTAGCTAGAGCCATCATCACACATCCAAAACTCATTCTGGCAGATGAACCGACAGGGAACCTGAACAGCGCAGAGGGAAAGGACATTATGGAGATGTTCAAAGAATTGAACAATAACGGCACAACGATCATCCAGGTGACCCATTCGGAGCTCAATGCATCCTACGGGCAGAGGATCATCCGTCTTTTGGATGGATGGGTACAGAAATAATACAGCCTAATTTTTTTCCTCAAGGCGGCGACTGAGCGTGAGACCGTTTATCCCAGCAAAGGAGAGCGAACGATGAAAAATAAGACGGTATGCCTTCTGACCATAATATTTTTGACATGCGGGCTGATGGGGCAGGACAAAGAAATCCCCCTATCCTTGTCTGAATGTATAGAAATAGCGTTGAGGAACAACCTGAATGTGGCTGTGGAAGTCCTAAATCCCCAAATCTCAGACCTTTCTGTTTCCAGGGCCAAGGAAAAATTTCTGCCCCAACTCTCTTTTGGCTTCGGTAATCAGAACACGGATACTCCTGCAATTTCCTGGCTGGAGGGAACGGATTCCGTCACAGCCTCATTCCTGGACTATCAAGCACAGCTTGTTCAGGAAATCCCGACAGGAGGGAGTTTCAACATCAATCTCTATTCCTACAAAAGCGATACCAATGCCAAATTTCAGTATATCAATCCCCGTTATGGTAGCCGATTGACTTTCAATTTCACCCAGCCTCTCCTCAAAAATTTCGGATTCAACACCAGCAGGAAAGAGATCATTGTCGCCAACAACAATCTGGAGATTTCTGATGCCAAGTTCCAAAGCGTTCTCATGGACACCGTCTACAATGTCGAGCAATCTTACTTATATTTGGCGTATACCATCGCCTATCTTAATGTTATGAAGCAGTCATTGCAATTGGCCCAGGATTTATTGGCAAAGAACAAGAGAGAGGTGGAGGTGGGAACACTCGCTCCTATTGAAATTCTCACCGCCCAGGCTGAGGTGGCCACCCGTGAGGCGGATATCCTCCAGGCCGAAGTGCAGATCCAGAACTATGAAGACCAATTAAGAACGCTCATCAACCTTCAAGAAGAACGACAGGATATTTCAGGGAAAATCATCCCCACAGATAGACCCACCTATGAAGAATACAAGATCACCGTGGATGAGGCCCTACGGATCGGAATGGAAAATCGACCGGACCTTCAAGAGTTGAAATGGGACCTCAAGAACAAGAATGTCGAAGTCAATTATGCCAAGAATCAATTACTTCCTGACCTGTCATTAAATGCCGCTTACTGGAGTCCTGCAATTTCAGGAACACGAATTTATTATGAAGATGATAATCCCCTTTCGGAAATCATTATCGGTACTGCTCCAGGCAATGCCTCGGAAGCTTTGAAAGATGCCTTTGGATTCAAATACAACAACTGGTACGTCGGTTTAACACTCACGGTACCGACCAGTTCGCTATTTTCTCGAGCCGAATATGCCCAAGCGCGAGTGAATCTTGAACAGGCTCAACTGTCATTGAAGAGAACGGAGCAACAGGCTTTTCTTGAGATCAGGAGCGCTGCGCGTCTCGTTGAGACTAACTTCAAACGAATCGCTGCCTACCGTTTAGCCAGAGAGCTGGCCGAGAAAAAACTGGAGGCAGAGGACAAAAAACTGAAGGTCGGCCTGACCACCAACTACATCGTTCTTCAACACCAAAGGGATTTAGCTACTGCGCGAAGCGATGAATTGCGGGCGATTGCCGATTATGTCATTTCCCAGGCCGCATTGGAGAAAGCCATGGGCGTTTCTTTGAAAAACAGGAACATCCGTTTTCGTCAGTTTTCAGACCGATAATCGTTGCACTCTTTGCTTTGTTCATCCCTCTGAACATCTCACTCGCTCTTTCTTCACTCCAAACACTGATTCGTGATTGTCGTTTTTTCCCGGTTCCTTCATTCTGGCAAAGAAACACGACTAAATCGCGGAAAAAAGGATTCTTAAGCAGACAAGGGAGCTTATTCAAATCTGTTAGACAAGGAAGCATCCTTATTTCCGTGATGCTCTCAAGTCAAATAATAATAGCAGGAGTTCGTCACAGTCCATATTCGTCGAATACCCCCCCACCCGCCACCATCCGACTCATAAGGACAGTGACTCGCTCTTTTTTGCCTCTAATGCCCTTATCATGGAAATAAGGATGCTTACGTTAGACAATCTCATTTTGCATTCAGGATTCCGAAGGAATATAATGAGAGAAATTTTTTTTGAGAGGTCGACCATGACACAAAAAAGATATTTTGTGAAGGACATTCCTCGGAGAAAGTTTCTTCAGATAGCCTTGAAAGGTGGAGTTGCCCTAGCCGCAACTCCTGCGCTGATGAGCCAGCTTTTATCCTGCAGGGGTGCAGAGCAGTCCGCGGGGAGTGTTTCTGCAGACCCCGATCTACTGAATCGGACGATTCGCAAAGCCCTGGAAAATGGAGGAGAATTCGCCGATGTCTATGTGGAGAACAGGATTTCCCGTGAGATCCTTATGGAAGAGTCAAAATTCAAGAGTGCGGTCTTTGGCATAAGCCAGGGTGCAGGCGTGAGAGTTATCTCCGGAGATAAGACAGGATTTGCCTACACAGACGACATCAACGAACAAAACCTGTTGCGGGCAGCTGAGGTCGCCTCTTATGTGGCAAGAGGCACAAAATCCGTTCCTCCAGTTGATATCCATCGGGCAGAAAGAGAGTCTTATGTCACAGTCGAGATTCCGCTCCGGGATGTTGCCGATGAAAAACGTCTGGAAGTGATGAAGAGGGCGAACCAGGCAGCACTCGACTATGATCCCAAGATCAAGATGGCGTCCATCAGTTATTACGATGAGGTGAGAGGCCGGACGATCGCCAACAGTGAGGGACTCCTCCTGAGTGATGCGCTTCCTTTGCTCTTCTTTATCGTGCAGACCCTGGGAGTAGGGAATAACACACGCCACATGGGGCGGGAGAGGCTGAGCCGGCATTCAGGCTTTGAGATGTTTGATGAAGTGACTCCGGAGGAGGTCGCACGGACCTGCGCACGGGAATCCGTTGCCATGCTCGAGGCGAAGGATGCGCCTGCGGGGATCATGGATATTGTCATGCAGAACGGATGGGGCGGAGTTCTCGTGCACGAAGCCGTGGGACATCCGCTGGAGGCGGACAATATCGCTAAACAGGTTGGGGCGTTTACCGGAAAACTCGGTCAGAAGATCGCCAGTGATGTGTTCACCATGGTCGATGACGGGAGCCTGCCCAACATGAGAGGGACGACCAGTTTCGATGATGAAGGGACTCAGATGAAGCGGAATGTTCTGATCAAGGAAGGCGTGCTCCAGAAATACATGAGCGATATCCTTTCCGCCAAACAGATAAAACAGGACCGCACAGGCAACGGGCGACGCGAGAGTTTCCGTCACATTCCGATTCCCAGGATGACCAATACTTTTATAGATAATGGAACGGATAAGCCGGAAGATATACTTTCTTCTACAAAGGACGGCCTCTACGTACAGAGCTTGAGCGGAGGGAGTGTAAATCCCATCACTGGTATTTTTAACTTCACATGTCGCGAAGCTTATATGATTGAGAACGGGAAAAAAACGATCCCGGTCAAGGGCGCAACCCTCATCGGGAACTGTCTGGACATCATCGCGAACACGGATGCTGTCGGAGACAACTTGGCATTTGGACCCGGCATCTGCGGCAAGGGTCAGAGTTGTGAAGTCTCAGCAGGCCAGCCGACAGTGAGGATCCGCGGGATAAACGTCGGTGGCAGCAAAGCGAGAAGAGGATAGAAAGGAGAAACCCATGGACTACAAAGATTTAGCCGAACAACTCGTTAAAAAATGTCTCGACAGAGGCGCAGATGAGGCGGAAGTCCTTATCCAGTCCGGGCGGAACCTCAGTGTGGAAGTGCGGAACGGGGAAATAGAGACTGTCGAAGAAGCGTCCTCACAGGGGGTGGGTTTTCGTGTGTTCATCCAGGGCAAAATGGCGTTTTCCAGCTGTAACGATTTTTCGGAAGCCGCATTGGAGGATACGATTTCCCGTGCTCTTGCGTTTGCGAAAAACCTCACTTCTGATGAAAACAATGTGCTCCCCGATGATCAGGGGATCACGCAGGTGGAGGGCCTTTACGATCCGCATCTCACCCAGGTCGCTATGGATGAAAAAATTGAAATCGCGAAGACCACAGAGGCCCTGGCAATGAAGGATCCTCGGATCACAAAGAGCGCGGGCGCTGCTTATGGGGAAGGAGAGAGTGAGATCTTTATCGCCAACTCCAAGGGATTGTCCAAGTCCAAAAAGACTTCCGCGGCCACATTCGGAGTCTCTGTTGTTGCAGAGAAAGGTGAACAGAAATCCACAGGCGGGGAATACTGCTCGCGACGCTATTTTGCCGACTTGAAATCCCCAGAGGAGATTGCAGAGAAGGCAGCCAGGGATGCTTATGAGATGCTCGATCCACAAATGGTCCAAACCCAGAAGGCACCAGTGATCTTTGACCCGGATGTGTCTCGGTCTATTTTGGGCGGGATTCTGGCTGCCATCAACGGAGAGCGTGTCCTTCAAGGAGCGAGTTTTCTCAGGGAGAGCCTGGATAAAAAAATCGCTTCAGAGTTGGTCACAGTTATTGACGACGGCACGCGGCCCAAAGGAATGGGGAGCACCCCTTTCGATGGAGAAGGAGTGCCTACACAAAAAAGGGTCATTGTCGACAAAGGGATTCTTAAGGGGTTCATGTACAACACCATTGTGGCCAGGAGAGCCGGGGTCAAGAGCACAGGCAATGCCTCTCGAGGAGGTTACAGGAGCCTCCCTGAAATCGGCCCCCACAATTTTTACATGGAAGCCGGTCAGAGCTCTCCTGAAGAGATCCTCCGATCGACAAAGAAGGGCCTTTATCTCAAGGGAGTGACTGGATATGGGATCAATCCTGTGAACGGGAATTTCAGCGGTGGTGCTTCCGGTTTTTGGGTCGAGAATGGCCGGATCGCTTTTCCCGTGAAAGGACTCACCATAGCCGGCACTGCAGAATCCATGCTGAACGGGATCGATATGGTTGGGAATGACCTTGACCTCGATCGGACCATGACCGCTCCAACATTCCGAATCCAACTCATGCAGATAGGAGGGATATAGCTCTTTCATCTCTTGAGACAGAAGACTTTGGAATTGACGGCGCTTTAGAGAGGATTTTTCACTTCTCTTCGTCCACAATTAAGGGGATTGTCCTCTAGGGGGGACAAAACTCAGTGGGTAATCTCAGTTCTCTTGGAGAATCAAATTGGCATGCTTTTTGCCATATGGTATTTCCAAGGAGTTAAAGATGAAGAAACACAAATATTTCAGCGCCGCCGCCATCGTTTTTCTTCTGACGTCCTTATGGCTTCTAGTATCCTGTACGACAATCCCGCAAAAAAGGTATATCTTGGATGCCAGCAGCCGAGAATTCATCTCTAAAGTCCGCTACACGATCACAAAACAGGAAAAAGAGATTTTCCTCACGACGCCACCTGAAAAAAGACAGGCATTCGTGGATGAATTCTGGAAAAAGCGAGATCCGGATCCATCCACCGAGATCAACGAGTTCAAGGAGGAATATTTTCGGCGGATCGAGACGGCAAACGCCGTTTTTAAAGAGGGAACCACTCCGGGATGGCTGCAGGATCGAGGACGAGTTTTTGTGATCCTCGGGCCGCCGGATAATCGTATAGTCAATCCCGGATTCAGGGATTTTCACTATGAGAATTGGTACTATGAGCCCAATTATGTCATTGTCTTTGAGGACCGGGATATGAATGGCGAATATGAGATCACCCAACAAGGGGAGTTTGCTCTGGCCAGTATTCTCAACGATCCCCAGCAGGGATGGAGAGTATCCAAAGTGGCTGACAAGAAAGTTGTTTTTGCCTTTGAAATGAAAATCACGGAGGACTCATCCGGCCTACAGATGATTCAGATGAAAATTCCCTACAATAATATCTGGATGAGCGAGAAAGGGTCTAAGCTGGAGACGACTCTCACCGTCACAGCTGAGATCGAAGATGTCTCCACCGAGGAAAAGGTTTGGGAGACCAAGCAGGATTTCGTCCTCGCTTTGTCTGAAGACGAATTGGCAGCGCTGGCCGGGGAAGCCTATTCTATGGAAATCCCTCTTTCTCTTCCGGAAGGAGACTATGCCATCACTGTTCTTCTCGAGAATTCAACCGGAGAGGAGACAGTGCGCAGGTATATGACGTTCAAACTCTAGCTTTCGTTCAGGCTTTTGACCTGGGATCTCTGGTTTGTATCTCCTTGAGAAGAATGCCAATCCTTTTGGGAGGCAATTCCAAATCCGTGACCGCAGGGATATTTGTAGAGTCCATTCCTCGAATGGTCCGCGAAAAAACGGAGCGGAATTTTATGTTTGCAATCCAACGGGGATACAGGGATGTCTTTCATCACTTCTGTCCAGATGCTTACCATGTTCAAGAGGCAATTGAACTTTAAGAGTGTTATGGATAAGATAGAGCAGATATGAAGATTTTCATAACAGGGGGGACGGGTTTTATTGGGAAAAAATTGGTGCGTTCGCTTATCCAAAATGGGCATTCTGTCACAGTACTCACAAGACATCCGACAAAAAAGGAAGTCTCAGCGGAGGGCGCGTTCTTTGTTGAGGGAAATCCTTTGATTCCCGGACCCTGGCAGCAGAACCTCAGGGAATGCGATGCTGTTTTTAACCTGGCAGGTGCATCGATTTTCCAGCGATGGACAGAATCACACAAAAAAAACATCCTGGACAGCCGGATCCGAACGACAAAGAATATCGTCGATGCCCTGAACCTGGAAAAGCGGAGAGAAGCGCACCTTTTGAACGCATCGGCCATAGGTTACTATGGATTTCACGGAGACGAGATCCTGGATGAAGGGGATGCGCCGGGTGCCGATTTCCTAGCATCTGTGGCATCGCAGTGGGAAATGGAGGCTCAAAAGGCGGAAGTGTTCGGCGTGCGTGTCGTCCTCTGTCGTTTCGGGATCGTTCTGGGCAAGAACGGTGGTGCTTTGTCGAAGTTGCTTCCTCTGTTCAAGGCGGGTTTGGGAAGCCCGCTCGGCAGTGGGAAGCAATGGTTTTCCTGGATCCACGAGCAGGATCTTATACACATTTTGTGTCATCTCCTTGAGAATACAAATTACAAAGGGCCGGTGAATTGCACAGCGCCCCAACCGGTTCGAAACCGGGATATGACAAAGATCTTGGGATCGGCTTTGAAAAAACCGACCTTCCTTCCCCCGGTGCCGGGTTTTATGCTCCGGTTGATTCTCGGGCCATTTGCAGAGAATCTTCTCAAAGGGCAGAGGGTCCTCCCCGTCAAGTTGGGAAAGCAAGGCTTCTCCTTCCGTTTTCCCGAGATTCGGCAGGCCTTTGTCGACATAGTGCTTGACTGAACTCTCAAATCTGTAATAAAGATAACCTTCCGTCTTTGCGATCGTATATTGATTGGAGTGGGTTTTGTCTTGAGGTCTTTTATAGAGACATTATTTCATGAATCGGAATCTTATCGGATCATACGGAACTCAGAAAAGGAGGAAAAATGAAGAAAAACGGTGTTTTGCCAGTCTGGATGATTTTGCTGCTCCTCTGTGGATTATCGTTGCCCGCCCAAGCACAGAGCGCTGATCAGGTCGGAGCACTCTTCGAAAAGCTTCTGTGGAGGAGCATAGGCCCGGCTGTGATGGGAGGCCGGACTGTGGATATCGATGTCGTGGAGACCCAGCCCTGGATCATCTATGCCGCCATCGGCCCCAGCGGAGTCTGGAAGACCGAGAATAACGGCATCACCTGGATGCCCGTATTTCACAAAGAGAGCTCTGTCTCTGTGGGCGATGTGACCGTGGCCCAATCCCATCCGAATATCGTTTGGGTAGGCTCCGGAGAGGCCACAAGCCGGAACAGCGTCACGATCGGTGACGGGGTATACAAGTCAACGGACAGTGGGAAGACCTGGGAAAACATGGGACTTAAGGACACGCGGCACATCAGCCGCATTGTTATCAATCCCGGAGATCCCAATATTGTCTACGCAGCGGCCATGGGTCATCTCTGGGGTCCGAACAAAGAGCGCGGCATCTACAAAACAATCGATGGCGGAAAAACCTGGACACAAGTGTTGTATGTGGATGAAAATACGGGATTTGCTGATCTGGCCATGGATCCCTCCGACAGTCTCACTCTCTTTGCGGCGGCTTACGAACACCGCCGTTTGCCCCACCATTTCACCAGCGGAGGCAAGGGCAGTGGGATCTATAAGACCACGGATGGGGGGACAACCTGGAAGCGGCTGGAAAAGGACTTGCCCGAGGGGATCTTGGGACGAATCGGCCTCGCAATCTCCAGAAGCAGTCCTAACGTCATCTATGCCCTCATCGAACATAAAGAGGGCGGGATATGGCGCTCTGAAGATCGAGGGGAATCCTGGATACGGACGTGCGACACAGAGACGTTCAAACAAGTGAACAATCGTCCTTTTTATTACAGCCAGATCCGTGTAGACCCGACAGATGATAAGGTCATATATGTGTTCTCCACAGGTGGCTACGTTTCCCGCGACATGGGCAAGAAATTCCACGGGATATCGGGAGGCACACATTCGGACCATCATGCGTTATGGATCGATCCGTCCAATCCCCTTCATCTCATCGACGGTAACGATGGCGGTATCGACATCAGCTATGATGGCGGGAAAAATTGGCACCCCATCCGGCATATGGCTTTGGCAGAAGTCTATCAGATAGGTTTCGATATGAGGGATCCCTATTTCGTTTACTGCGGACTGCAGGATAATGGCCTCTGGGGAGGACCCAGCCGGACTTTGGAAAGTGGGGGCATCTTCAACGAGGATTGGTATGTTGTTGGCGGGGGAGACGGATTCCATGCACAGGTCGATCCCATGGACTACAACACGATCTACGGAAATTCTCAGGTCAACGGGCTGTATAGATATGATCTGCGCATAGGGCAGAGAAAATCCATCAAACCTCTGGCTCCTTTGAGTGAACCTCCTTACCGTTACAACTGGAACTCTCCGATACTCATCTCCCCGCATGACCCAAATACTGTATACACAGGAGGGAATTATCTGTTCAAAACAACGGATAGAGGGCAGTCCTGGACGGTCATCAGCCCAGACCTTACGACCGATGACCTTAAAAAGCAGATTGATTCCGGAGGTCCCATTTCTCAAGAGAACACAGGAGCTGAAATCCACTGCACAATCATCACGATCGCGGAATCGCCCGTTCGCAAGGGTGTGATCTGGTGCGGCACGGATGATGGAAATGTGCAGGTCACCCTGGACGCAGGGAAAACTTGGTCGAATGTCGTCAATAATATCCCCGGGCTCCCACCGCACACCTGGTGCTCGCGCATCGAGGCCTCCCACTTCGATCCGGCAACCTCCTACGCAGCCTTTGACGGCCATCGGAATGACGACTATGCGACTTATCTCTACAAAACCACAGACTATGGAAAATCTTGGACATCCATTAAGGGCAATTTGCCTTTTGGATGGGTTCATGTTATTCGCGAAGACATAAAGAATAAAAACCTCCTGTTCGTCGGGATGGAGTTCGGCATCCACGCATCTTTGGACGGTGGAAAGAGCTGGTTTTCACTGAAGAAAGATCTTCCGACTGCAGCTGTGCGCGACATCGCCATTCATCCTCGGACGAATGATCTCATCATAGGAACTCATGGCCAGGGTGTGTGGATCATGGATGACATCACTCCGCTTCAGGAAATGACACCTGAGATTCTCCAGGCGGGAGTGCATTTGTTTGCGACCAGGCCTGAAATACAGTTTTATATGCGAAACTCGAGGGAATCCTTCGGTATGCCGGAATTTGTGGGGTCGAATCCTTCGTACGGTGTCTCTCTAACAGTGTATTTCGGAAAGAAACCTGATGAGAAGCCGAAGATTGTCATCAATAATGCGAACGGAGAAAAGGTCTACGAGATCAGTTTGAGCACAGCCGAAGGGCTTCAACGCAAGACTTGGAATTTGAGGACCATTCCCAAAACCAAGGATGGAGAGGAGATAAAACCAGGCGCTGGAGGATTTTCGGGGTATTTGAACGCCCCACCGGGCGATTATACGGCCGATCTGCAGACCGGCGGAGAAGTCATCACTCAAAAAATCACTGTCTATCCCGATCCGAGAGTTCAAGTGGACAACAAAGACATTCAAGCGCAGAAAGAGAGTTTTATACAGGCCCTCAAGCTTTCAAAAAAGATGGGCCTTACTGTGACCGCAGCAAAGAATGTGCGCCGACAACTGGATAAGACCTGGGAGGAGATCAAGGGTGACGGGAACGTCTCGGAAGAAGTCCAAACCGCGCTTAAAACATTTGAGGGCAAATTCAGTGACCTGGAGGATGAAGTTGTCCCCAAGGGAATCGGCTTGCGCAACTCGAGAGAAGAGACTTTGAGGGGCGGTTCTGTCGGTCAACGGGTCATATCCTTGCTTGGAAACCTGGGTGGATTTCCCTATCCACCGACAGCGACAGATTTGCTCCAACTCGAGGGGTTGGAAGTGGCAGTGGACGGATATGTCCAGAGAGTGAACAGTATCATCGAAGAGGACATCCCCGCGCTCAACCAAACTCTCGAAGCGCACAAAGTGAAGCCGATCAAAACGCCAAAAAAAGTCGTACTCGAACTGTGAGGAGATAGGATTTGATCATCGGAACAGCCGGGTGCTGAGCGCCTTGGTTTTATAGAAATTTACCCGGAATGAGATCGATTTCCTGGGAATCATCATGAACGATTCGTTCAGTGTGACACCGATGTCTTTACCTGGAATCATCTGGAAGAGATAACGCTGCTCCTCGATGCCCCAAGATTTATAGCCCGGAGAGTACCTTTTGCTGGGCCAAAGGTTCATGTTCCGTGATCTTTCACAGATGGTTCGGTCGGCTTCTCTGGCTACCTGCTCCACGGTTTCAGAGCCAATGGCGTCAAAGATCAGGCCTTTTATCAATTCGTCCTTTTTGATCAATGCGGCGATTTCCGCCTCTAGCTTTGGGCCGATCGTGCATATACAGAGAGCGACTTTTTCAGCGTGAGCGAATATCGGATGCCTGTTGGTCTCGGAATAGTCGAGGATTCTGTAAACAGCTCTGGGGATCATGAGCGCATTTGCTCGAGATTTTGCTTTTTCTATGGAGTCTTTCACTGAAGAGCTGACCCTGTTCAACGTTGTTTTATACCCAATGCGATAACAAATTTTTTGTGTGGGGACAGCTAATAAAAAAGACTTAAGCTGATAAATATGCTTTTGCGTCATTCTCGATCAGATCCGAAAGAACAATGTGAGCTGCGTCTGATGAGTATAGAGCATCAAGTGTGTCTGCAATATTTGCTCCTTTCGTTATCGTGGTGTTATTCTTCTATTCTTTCTATTATATCCATGAAGATGCGTCTGTATATGATTTTGTTACATTATATTTTGACTTAGCGCATTCTTTAAATTAAGATGGCTAAAATGTCAAGAGTGACATAACCCTTTTTTATCTCAAGGAGGAACCATGGCGCATAAAACTCTGATGCGAAGGGATTTTCTCAAGACGATCCTTGCCAGTATTCCTGTTTTCACTCTGGATTGGGAGTCTTTTCCCAAAGCAAAACCAGGACGGGTCCAGTCGGATACCCAAAATTTCGATGCGCTCATCATCGGTGCGGGTCTGGGAGGACTCAGCTGTGCAGCTGCATTTGCCCGGCAAGGGTTTAAGCCTCTTGTCCTCGAACAGCACAGCAAGCCGGGTGGCTACGCCACGACATTTCAAAGGCCGGGTGGGTTTGTTTTTGATGTCTCCCTCCATTCCACAACAGTCGGGGAAAGAGGCGGCATCCACAACTTGATTCCTGGTTTCCCAGAGATCAAGGATGTGGAATTTGTTCCCCATCACGATCTTTATCGCGTGATCTACCCCGATCACGATATGACAGTCCCCATGAAAGATCTCCAGGCATACATCAAGACATTGGTCGGCTATTTTCCTGCAGAAAAACTGGGGATCGAAGAGATCTTTAAGGATATGCAGGGACTGTTGAAAGACATCAATAAAATATCTGCAGCGCAGGGACAAGTGGATATGTCCCATTTCCCCACCGAGTATCCCTTCTTGTTCAAGGCTTTCAACAAGACCTGGGGGGATATGCTTGACATCAGGATCAAAGAGCCTAAACTCAAAACGATCATCTCATCCTTGTGGGGCTATTACGGCCTGCCGCCCTCCAAGCTCTCGAGCTACTACTATGCCCTTCCCACGATCGGGTATCTCACCGCTGGCGGCTTCTATCCGAAAGGAAAATCCCAAAAGATCAGTGATGCCTTTGTGACGTTTATCGAAGATCATGGGGGCAAAGTCCTCCTTCGAAAACGTGTGGAGCAGATATTGGTGAAGGATAACACAGCGTATGGCGTGAAAACGTCAGATGGAATAACTTACAACGGGAAGGTTGTGGTGTCTAACGCCAATGCCATAGACACTTTCCACAATATGATAGAAACCAAAGACTCTTTAAAGCAACTCTTCGCACGTATGGAAAAGTTCAGCGTGAGCCTCTCATCCTTCCTTGTCTTTTTAGGGTTGAAAAAAGATCTGATCGGGGAAAAGGGGCTGAAAGACACCGAGATTTTTTACAACACGGGTTATGACATCGAAGCCGATTATGAAAACTCTCTCAAAGCTAATGTGGAAAATATGGGTTATGGCCTGACACTTTACGACAATCTCTATGACACTTACTCTCCTGAGGGGAAGAACACCATCGGGATCATCGTGCTCCAGGGCTATGACCACTGGGAACAATTTGCGGAAGATTACTGGAAGGGAAACAAAGAGGCCTACAGGAAGGAGAAAGAGCGCATGGCGGAAATCTTGATCCAAAAAATCGAGGATACACTCCTTCCTGGATTGTCCGATTCGATCGCAGTCAAGGAGATCGGAACACCGCTGACTAATATCCGGTACACTAGGAATTATCGTGGAGCCATCTATGGTTGGGACCAAACCGTGGACAATTCTGGAAACAGGCGGTTTCCGCATACGACACCCATCAAAAACCTCTATCTCTCCGGCGCATGGACCAGTCCTGGACATGGTTATAGCGCTGTGATCCCCAGCGGCCTGCAATGTTTCGCCGAGATCATGAAGAGCTGGTAGAGCACGTTTCTCTATAGCTCCGATCGGGGAACGGACCCTAAAATTTGGTTGAGAATTCAGATCGCCACAAGTTTGGGAGTGCAGGCTAGGGCAAGAAAGAGATAGGAAGCATCCTTATTTCCGTGATGCTCTCAAGTCAAATGATAATAGCAGGAGCTCGTCACAGTCCATATTCGTCGAAGACCCCCCCACCCACCCTCACCCGACTCATATGGAAAGTGACTCGCTCTTTTTTGCGTCTAATGCCCTTATCACGGAAATAAGGATGCTTGAAAAGAGATAGCAATTTTTTACAGATTGTGGGATAATGCCGCCCGTCGGGGATTTGAATAAGCTTAAGGAGGATCGCATGATTGAGACCCTTAGCCAACTTTTTATCAAAACCATCAAATCTTTCCCCAAAGACGACCTGATGCGCCACAAAGTAAATGGTCGCTATACGCCCATTTCGACGGAGGAATTCGGACAAAAAGTCATAAATTTTTCTCTGGGCCTTAAGACACTGGGTTTGAATGCCGGTGATAAGCTCATCATTCTTTCTGAGAACAGGCCGGAATGGACCATGACAGATATGGCGACCTTGTGCTTGGGCGGAGTCACCGTGCCCATCTATACCAATCTCTCTCCTGAACAGGTCAAATACATTGTCAAAGATTCCGATTCCAAAATCGTCGTCTGTTCGAATGAAGAGCTCTGGGCAAAAATCGAATCGATCAAGAGGGAGTTGCCCCTTGTCTCGCACTTCATTACTTTTTTGCAGGATGCACCAGAGGGCGTGAAGAATTTTAACGATATTATAGAAATGGGAAAACAAGCGGCTCAAAAGGATCCTGTACTGTTCGATCAGCTGGCAAATACTGTCAAGGCCACGGATGTGGCATCCATCATTTACACTTCCGGGACGACCGGTGAGCCCAAGGGTGTCATGCTCACTCACAGCAATTTCATCAGCAATGTGACCTCGGTCTCCTCGATACTGCCCATCTCCCATGAGGATACCAGCCTATCTTTTTTGCCTCTGTCACACAGTTATGAAAGAACTGTCACATTCGCCATGCTCTACCATGGCTGCACCATAGGCTATGTAGAGAGTATGGAGACTGTAGCGGAGAATATGCTTGAGGTCAGGCCCACCATCATGCCCGCTGTTCCCCGGCTATTCGAGAAAATATACGCCAAGGTCATGGATAATGTTCTTTCCAGTTCAAACCTGAAGAGGAAAATATTCTTCTGGGCTCTGAAGACAGGAAAGAAATATGGTTTTCGATATCTAGAGAATAAGCCCATCTCAGGCATTCTCCGTTTTAAGAGGAATCTGGCGCACAAGTTAGTTTTTTCCAAGATCATCGAAAAAACCGGGGGAAGAATCAGGTTTTTTGTCTCGGGGGCGGCTCCTTTGTCCAAAGACATCGCCGAGTTTTTCTTCGCCATGGGAATTGTTATACTCGAAGCATATGGCATTACGGAAACCTCACCGGCAGTAACCTTCAACACTTTTGAAGACCTCAAATTTGGATCTGTCGGCAAACCCATCCCTGGAGTTGATGTGAAAATCGCCGAAGATGGTGAGATCTTGATCAGAGGGCCGAACGTGATGAAAGGATACTACAAGAAGGACGAAGAGACCAAAGAAGCCATCCGAGACGAATGGTTTTATTCCGGAGATATCGGCTATCTGGATGAGGGCGGATTTCTTGTTATAACCGACAGGAAGAAAGACATCATCGTTACTGCCGGAGGAAAGAATGTGGCACCCCAGCAGATCGAAAACCTATTGAAGACAAATCCTTACATCACGACTGCCGTCGTGATCGGCGATAGAAGAAGATTCATCGCGGCTCTCCTTGTCCCTGACTTTGAAAAGTTGGAAGAGTATGCGAGGTTCAATCAGATTACTTTTGCCGCCCGCTCAGATCTGGTCAAAAATGAAAAGATCGTCAATTTTATGCTTTCCGAAGTGGATAAAAACCTCCAGGACCTTGCCGCCTATGAAAAAGTAAAAAAAATCGCACTCCTGGACAGAGATTTTGAAATTTCGAAAGGAGAGATCACGCCCACCCTTAAAGTCAAGAGGAACATTATCGAAGGGAAGTATAAAGGCCTCATTGAATCCCTCTACGCTGAATGAATCGCTGAATGCGATGTGGGGGCCGTTCCCCCAGGGGACCCTTTGGGATACGGGTCCCACGCTGTTAGAGTCCATTTTCGGGACGGGCCGAGAAAAAACAGAGGGGATTTCACTTTCAAAATCACCATTGGGGACTTTCAAGAGCGGCCACTTGTTCATACAATCACGGACTTAGGGGATACTTTAAAAGTCTTATTTTGAGTTTCCAAAATGAAGCTGGTTGAGTATAATAGTATGGAGCGTGGATCGAATGGAATCAAAAGACGTCTTATTCCGTGAGGTCCAACGTTTCCGCCAGTTCTGGTTATGGGCTCTTGTGGTTTTCCTGACAGGTGTTTCCTGGGTTGCTTTTATCCAGCAGATCCTTTTGAATATCCCCTTTGGGACACGACCTGCGCCCGATATTGTTCTTGTTGGCATGTGGGTTCTGTTCGGGGTAGTTTTTCCTATAACGGCTTTCTCTGCGGGATTGATTACAGAAGTCCGTGAAAATGGGATCTACATCCGGTATATCCCTTTTCATCGCCAGTTCCGCACAATGCCTTTTGATGCGATCCAGACATACGAAGCCAGGATGTACCGGCCT
>Ga0307425_1000604_pt1 | contig 22409 bp, 23 predicted proteins | sample SalMarWE160330MG_FD_202152 | JGI IMG/M metagenome (GOLD analysis project Ga0307425, IMG submission 202152) | Salt marsh sediment microbial communities from the Plum Island Ecosystem LTER, Massachusetts, United States - WE1603-30 | ecosystem: Environmental > Aquatic > Marine > Intertidal zone >...
AAAAAGATATTGTCCAATGGTATCAAATGGTTAATAATAAAACTAAGCATCCTGTAAAAACATTTATCGAAAAGATCATAAAAAATTTGTGAATGTAGAATTGATCACAGTAGCTAATTGAACAAACTGCAAATAATGTAATTAAGTTTAGCTTTTATTATTAGAACCGGAATTGTAACTTTGTGAATCCTTTAAGCTAATTATCAATCTAATCGGATAGTAAAAATTATGGCTAAGAATAATAAGAAGAATAAACCCCGGCAGATCGGCAAAACAAAGATTGAAAAGAAACCTCTCATCGATCCAAAATATAAAAATACTTTCTGGACGATTGTTATCCTTGTTATACTTGCTATCTTCTTTATTATTAACAATACAAGAGATGTACCCGAGGAGGGTCCGTATCCACCGGGATATCACCCCGCTAAAATGGGAACGGATTCTACGAATTAATGATTTTATTGTTCTCTTAAACGGAGTAAATGATGATTAAATATTTTTTTATATCCACAGTTTTATTATTAATGTTGATAAGTATTAGAGTTGTGTCTAAATCTTCGCATTATTCTGCGAATGATTCTAAGGTTCAACAGGATAAAGAAATAAAAGCCCCGGATTTTATTTTATACGATGTCGATAGTAACAAAGTGAAACTTTCAGATTATTCCGGAAAAGTTGTAATACTCGACTTTTGGGCGACCTGGTGTCCGCCTTGCAGAAGAGGAATCCCCGATCTTATTTCTATTCAATCAGAGTATAAAGATAACCTTGTAGTAATTGGAATTTCGCTTGATGACGAAACTACACAGGGAGATATCCCCTCATTCATGAAATCGTTTGGAATTAATTATCCCATAGTTTTTGGTACAATGGATGTTGTTACTGCCTATGGAAATATTGAAGCTATACCAACTTCGTTTATTATAGATCAATCTGGTAATATTGTTAAATCGTATATGGGTCTTGTACCAAAGGAAATAATTGAGGGCGAGATTGACTCACTGTTAGGCGAAACTTGAAAAATATACAGAGATAAAAAAGAAGCCCCGACACTAAAACAGTTAGCTTTCCTTAAGAAAAATTAATCTACGGTATTTCTAAGGAATCTCGGTTCTTCAAGTGTAAGTATCAGAGAAATTCTGTGTGAATCCGGCAGCCTGTCTATTTCCGATTCACTGAACCTTGCAAACGAATAATCTATGTTCAACTTAGGAAGCTTAACACCTGCACCCACGGTAAACTGTTTTACATCGTTATAACCGCCGCGAACATACACAATATTTTCTATATTAAATTCAAGTCCTGCGTGCATATCAAAACTAACAGGTCCGAGATTAAAGTTGGATGCATACTGTCTGTTTTCAAACCTTACATCGAAATCGAGAGCAGGCATTATATAACCACCAAGAAATCCTTCAATCACATAAGCGCTGCCGAGCTTTAATGTAGGTGAAACCAATTCATTTCTGCCTGTGTCCCATGCAATTAGAGTTGTTGTAATATCCTGTGCATTCAAACCGAGATGAAGGTTTTCCATTGGAGTATAATAAGCGCCTACATCGAAGCCGACACCGGTTGCACTGTATTCCGCAATATCTCTTCTTACAACTTTTATGTTTGCGCCCCAGTAAAAATTATCAGAGTGTCTTTTGGCAAATGTTAAATAGAATGCCCAGTCCTGATCACTGAACTCTGTTATTCTCGAGTAATCGAGTCGGGCATAAATATTATTGATATCATTTGTAAGCTCGCCGGTTTGTCCGTCAATCAAAGCATTTCGGGTATCAGGGATGCCATCAACACCCAGACGCATAACACTTAAACCGAAGCTCATACCTTTTCCGTAAGGAATTCCTACTGCGGCGTAATCATAATTAACAAGATTGCCAAACTGTTCTGAATGCATAAGAGAAATCTGGGGATAATTCAGGTTTGCTAATCCTGCGGGATTATAATACCCGGCAGTAACATCGTTTGAAATTGCTACAAATGCACCGCCCATGCCCAAGGGTCGTCCACCGATGCCGATAGCCATGAATTCCCCGGCATATTTACTGATTACCGTTTGGGCACTTAAAAATGAAGTAGAGCATATTAGTAGTATGGTTGGCAGTAAAAACAACTTTTTGGTCATAAACAAGGACTCCTTAGGAAAACAATTTTCTTAAAACCCTGCAAAAAGATTGCCAAAACGGAATATAAAGTCAAGGCTAATTTATGAGGTGGGGAAAGCATATTACTTGTTTTCGTCTAAAAGCACCCTCTCAATCCGCTTATCCGGAATGAGCCACATAAGTGCAACGAAAACATATAAGCCTAAAGATATCCACTGAAACCAAAATGCAAAAACAATTGCAATAACATATAAAACAGGAGAAGCTTTTCCCTTTAAATCTTTTCCGATAGCTTTTTTCAATAGCGAATCATTGCCCTGCGAAGAAATAATAAGCTGTTGAAGAATAAAATATGCAATTGCCGCCATAAGCAAGTCTATTCCGTAAAGTGCCATGGGAAAACCGGCAAAATGATTTTCACCCATCCATCCGGTTGTAAATGGAACGAGTGAGAGCCAGAAAAGCAAATGAAGATTAGCCCAGAGAATTGAACCTTTAGCTTTTGTTATAGTATGAAGCATGTGGTGATGATTGTTCCAGTAAATACCAAGGTAGATAAAGCTTAACACGTAACTTAAGAATGCCGGGATAATCGGAACAAGTACATCAGCAGATGTGCCATGGGGAACCTTCAATTCCAACACCATTATCGTAATAATAATTGCAAGCACTCCATCACTGAAAGCTTCGAGCCTGTTTTTACCCATACTTATTCCTTTTACTTTAAACCGTTCTACTTCATAGAAATTATGCAAATTGTCATTCTGGCGATCCCCAACTTTGTCGGGGAGAGTCCAGAATCTATTTCTTAAGAATATCTTTTTGATTCCGGACAAGCCGGAATGACTATTTAAGTTGTTTAGCTTCTATTAATTTTTATGAATGGTCATTTCAAAATCGTCGGGATTATAGCCGTTCTTCTTTAAAATATCAAAAATTGTATTCATTGTTTCATCAGTTAAGGCGGGAGTACGACTTAATATCCAGCCGTATTTCCTGTTAGGCGTTCCAACCACCGCCCATTTATAATTTTCCTCAAGACCGATTATCCAGTAATCTCCCCAGAAAGGGCGGATACCAAGGAAGCTTACAAAACTTACTTCAAGCTTTGCATTTGTTTTCTTATCGACAACCTGTGCAACTCCTTCTGCAACATCGGGCTCACCATCTTCATCATAACATTTATTGATAACTTCTATTTCACCGTCTTCATTAATTTTATATTCCGCTGTTGTACCGTAAGCACACTGATCCTGAAACCAGTTTGGAATCTTTGCAATCTCATACCAGAGCCCGGAATATTTTTCAAGATCAACTTTGGGAACGGTTGTTGGCGGCTGTTTCTTATCTTGTGCAAAAGTAAGTACGGAATTGAAAAGCAGAAATAGGAAACAAAATATATTTAGTTTTAACATCTGATTTTCCCTCATCGATTTCTAATAAATTTAAGATATGCCAGATCGCAGGGTAGCTAAAAACCTGCCATATCTGAATTTTGCTTATTGAATAATGATGACTACCAACTGAACTTACTTCGCCTTTCCCTGGTTAGCAACTGCAGCAGCGGCTTTTGCAATTTCTTCAGGATCGCCGAGATAATAACTTTTTATGGATTTCAGGTTATCATCAAGTTCATAAACTAATGGAATTCCTGTTGGAATATTTAAACCAACAATTTCATCTTCTGGAATATTATCAAGGTATTTTACTAATGCGCGCAAGCTGTTTCCGTGTGCAGCTATGACAACCTTCTTACCTTCTTTAATTGTTGGTGCAATTGTTTCCTCCCAGTAAGGAACGAAACGGGCAACAGTATCTTTAAGACATTCGGTTAATGGAAGTTCTGCTTCAGTTAATCCTGCGTAACGAGCATCTTTGCCGGGATATCTTTCATCATCCTTTTGTAAAGAAGGCGGAGGAGTATCATAACTTCGTCTCCATATCTTAACTTGTTCCTCCCCAAACTTTTTTGCTGTTTCTGCTTTGTTTAATCCCTGCAGATCGCCGTAATGCCTTTCATTCAGTCTCCAGTTTCTTACAACGGGAATCCACATTAAGTCCATTTCTTCAAGTGTTATCCATAGTGTTTTAATTGCTCGTTTCAGTACCGACGTATATGCAATATCGAATTTGTAACCCTCGGATTTTAAAAGTTTGCCAGCTTTGTGTGCTTCACTAATTCCTTTTTCGGAAAGATCAACGTCCGTCCATCCGGTAAAACGGTTCTCTTTATTCCAGGTGCTCTCACCGTGTCTTAATAAAACTACTTTGTGCATTTTTTCTCCTTTGAATAGAAATATTTTTTAGTTTGTAAATGTAAAGATAGGAAGACGATTGCATAAAATTAAGGACTTGATAAATCAAGTCCCTACATTTTTAGAAATAATTGCTTTAAGAAATCGAGGGATTACAATTAATTTGTAGAGATTTGACCTGTCCGGCGATAGACGGATTCATTAAATCTTAAATAAAATGAACTCTGCTTGAAAGAGATGTATCAATATCTGATTTTTACAAAAGAAACCGCCTGGCGGGGTAATTGCATTTTTATAGTAGCTATATTATTTGTGATTTTTATTTCTTCAGGTTCTGAAAACATTTCCAATTGTCCGGCTTTTTCGAGTTCGACAATTTGCTCTGCAGTTGGATTTTGTGGTGAACCCATCTTTTTCCATAATTCATAAGAATTACTGTGATCATTGTCTATCCGGTATTGAGTTAAAGTTGCATTACCGGCAGGAATCCCTTCAATGTTAAGTATTACTTGAGAGCCATTGTCCTTTATATCCAGGTCGTGGTAATTCCAGAGTAAAACTGTAACGGTATTTTTATCATTACAAGCAAAAGCGTTTATGTCTGTTTGTTTGCCTCTTACACTTGAATCACAAATAGATTTAAAATTGTATCTCAGATCTCCTGAAACTTCCACACGATTACCCGACATCATTCCCAGCATTCGAAAGACATTAAGAACAGGCTTATCAACACCATTAGTTGCTAAACTTCGATAACCGGCAAACCAGGGTTGGTTTTCAAATTCAAACGACCAATTAAGATTGCCAATAAGATTAATTCCATAATAATCAGCCATATCATAAATGCGGGAAATAACAGCAGCCGTATAACTTGAATACATAGTTCCGTTACGGTAAGCATTTTCAGGATTTGTCATTACACCGCAAGCTGCACATCCTTCGGGATCAGATTCTCCGATAATAACCGGCAGCTTTTTAATTTCAGGGAATGAATTAATTACTGAGAAATTCTCTTTTATATTATTCAACTGTGAACTCATTCCCATTTGCACAACTCCATTTATAATTTCAGGAGATCCTTTTGCATGAAAACCTATATAATCGAGCGGTGCTCCGATCTTTCCGGTAGCTGAATTGGTATCAAATAAACAGTGTTGAATAAACTTCCGTAAAAACCATGCACCTCCGCCCGTAGAATGCGGTCCGCCGATAGTAGCAGTAGATAGTGCACGTTTCACAGCATCGGAAGCATAATCATACATCTTGCAATAATCTTTTATTTTATCATCAGACATTAAATAAAAGATGTCCGGTTCATTCCAGACTTCCCAGTACCAGCTTTCAACTTCAGTTTTTCCATAGCGTTCAACACTATGCTTTACCCATTGGTAGATAAGCTCAGCCCATTTTTTATAATCTTTGGGAGGATAAGCCCAGCCAGTCTCAAGCTTAGCAGAAGTGCCTGCTTTCCAATGATGCTGGTACGGCTCAGGATTAGTTGAAAGCGCTTCTGGCATGAAACCAATTTCTACCAGCGGTTTCATTTTTCTTTCTATATAAGTGTCAAAGATTTTATCAACGATAGTCCAACTGTAAATTGGATTGCCAAGACTGTCTTCTGTATACATATTTGTGGAACCCCATTTAAGTGCGGGTGTTCCGTCACCGGTTGTCATTAGGTTATGAGTACGAATGTAAACCGGGAGGCGACTTAAATCTGCTAATTCCGATAATAACTTTTTCCCGTTTTTCATGTAAGTGTAGTTGGGTTCATCGTAGCCAAACCATGCCCAGATATGTTTCATCGGACCTTCATCTTTTGTAACATCTACATTAATTGTAACAGGCGTGTTTTGAGAAAAAGAAATTGTACAGAGGAAAATAAAAAGTAATAATATTTTATGCTTCATCTTATGACCTTCAAAAGAGAAAATAATTTTACCGGTATTATCTTATAAAATATTAATACCGGTAAAGAATTACAATTTTTTTTATCCTGCAAATTTATTTTCAAATTACATAAATTATTATAAGACCTTAACTGTTTTTCCTTAATTCCGGCGCATTCCACTTTCCAGCAATTTTTTTTCAAATCTTGTAAGAAACCCGGTCGGTTTTAATACTATTATATTAAATTGCTCTGAAAAGGATCATAATTGTAAAAGGAAATGCCGGAAAGCGAACAAAAAGAGATATTCTACGATTGGCTTAAAAAATATAAGGGACTGCTTTTTAAAGTTATTCGTGCTTATGCTTTTAATTTACATGACCAGGAGGATTTATTCCAGGAAATAACAATCCAGATATGGAATTCAATTCCCAATTTCCGTGGAGATTCTGCTGCTTCAACATGGGTTTATCGCGTTTCGTTATACTCTGCTATTTCCTGGTCAAAGAAAGAAAAGAAACATTCTACGGGCAAACAATCACTGGATGGAGTTAGCCACATGTTAACTGAAATTTCAAACTTTAAAGACAGCCGCGTAGAATGGTTATATACACAAATAGCAAAATTAAATGAAATAGATCGTTCACTTACCCTCCTTTTACTGGATGGCTTTAGTTATAAAGAGATGTCGAATATACTCGGAATTTCGGAAAGCAACGTAGGAGTAAAGATTAATAGGATTAAAAAAGATCTTATACAAAAATCTCAGGAGGATTTTTAGAATGGAGTTTGAGGATATGAAAAAAATATGGGATGAACAGAACAACGAAAACATTTATGCAATAAATGAAACAGAATTGCACCGCCGTGTTATTAGAAATAAAAATAGAATAAAACGTATGGTAAACAAATTTGAGTTGACGCTCCTCATAGCAATGGTCTGCTGTGGTATAGTTGCTGCTACTATGGGAATTCTGCATAGTCAATTATATAAACTGGCTAATGTATTTATCTTTTTTATGATAGCCGCATATATCTATAAAAGCAGGCAGGATAGGATAAAATATGAGGGGCAGTCAAATCTTTCACTGTTGGAAGAACTGGAGCAGTCAATACGAAGCATTGATTATCATGCTAAACGGTACAAATATTTTATACTATGGTATATGCTGCCCATTTTTTTCACAATCATAATAAATTCTATTTTTTCTTACGGCAAACCGTTGTGGCAGTGGGCTGTTTTTCTGGCTTTTTTTGCTTTTGCTTATTGGGCTGTAAAAAAAGAATTGCGCTGCAAAATTTTACCTAAAAAAGAAGACTTATTACACTTACGCAGTTTACTTTTAAATGATGAGTAAATTGTATGAAGTGAATAATTTTATCATACACAATAAGTTCATAAGAAATTATCTTATTATTTGAATAATATAATTTCGATACCAAATCTAATGAGGAAAATACAATGAAACATTTACTTTCAATTTTAATTTTTGCATTTCTAGGAATTATTAAAATTCAGGCTCAGCAACCCCCTATAATCGATAGAGAATTATTCTTTGGTGACCCGCAATATTCCGGTGCACAAATTTCACCAGATGGTAAGTATATCTCTTTTCGTAAACAATTTAATGGTATAATGAATATCTGGGTGAAAGATATCAACCAGGAATTTGATGAAGCACATCCTGTTACTGCCGATTCAGTAAGACCTGTCAGAGGTTATTTTTGGTCGCGGGATAGTAAGTATATACTTTATGTACAGGATAAGGGTGGCGATGAAAATTTCAGAGTTTATGCTGTTGATCCGAATGCCGCTGGGGATCCTGTTCCCTCTTCAAGAGATTTAACTCCTCTTGATAAAGTCCGGGCACAAATTATAGATGTTCCTAAAAATTCACCCAACGAAATATTAATCGGTTTGAATGATCGTAATCCCCAATTGCATGATATCTATCATCTGAATTTGACAACGGGTGAAAGAACTTTAGTAAGAAAAAACACCGATAATATTGCAGGCTGGCAAACTGATCTTGAAGGTAATTTAAAATTAGGGCTTAGAATAGCTTCTGACGGTGGTACCGAAATACTAAAGCTGTTAAAAGATACAGTCGAAACTATTTATAAAGTTAACAGCCAGGAGGAAGTAAATCTCATTAGATTTGCCGAAGATGGAAATTCGTTTTATATGTCTACAAATAAAGGACCTGATCTGGATAAAACCGAATTAGTACTTTATGATTTAAAAATCGGTAAAACAAAACTTATTGATAAAGATCCGTTAAACGAGGTTGATTTTTCAGGTGCTATATTTTCAGATGTTTCGAATAAATTATTGGCAACATATTACGTAGGAGATAAACTAAGAGTTTATCCTAAAGATGAAGGTTTTAAAGAAGTATATAAAAAATTAAGAAAATCTTTTCCGGAAGGAAACCTTGGCGTTAGTTCAAGAACTGCCGATGAAAAAATTTGGGTAATAACAGTTTCAAGTGATGTAGACCCTGGCTCGGTATATTTATTCAATACAGAAACCGGCGAAGCTAAACTTTTATATCATTCCAGACCAGATCTCAACAGCGATTACCTCGCTAAAATGAAGCCCGTAACCTATCAAGCCCGCGATGGAATGAAAATTCATGGTTACCTTACGTTGCCTAAGGGACTTGAACCTGAGAATCTTCCGGTTGTAATGTTTGTTCACGGTGGTCCGTGGGCTCGTGATATGTGGGGATATGATCCGGTTGCTCAATTTCTTGCTAATCGTGGTTATGCAGTGTTTCAGCCCAATTTCAGGGGTTCTACTGGTTATGGTAAAAAATATTTAAATGCAGGCAATAAGCAGTGGGGAAGAGGAGCAATGCAGTTTGATCTTACGGATGGAGTAAAATGGCTGGAAAAGGAAGGCATAGCGAATCCGAAAAAAGTAGTAATTGCAGGAGGATCGTACGGCGGCTATGCAACACTTGCCGGTTTGGCTTTTACACCTGATCTTTATACAGCAGGTTTTGATATTGTCGGTCCTTCAAACATTATCACTTTGCTTAAATCTATACCTCCATACTGGGCACCGATAAAGAAAATTTTTGATATTCGTATTGGTGATATGAATAATCCTGAAAATTTAAAAATGATGAAAGAAGCTTCTCCTCTAAATTATGCAACAGATATTAAAGCTCCCTTGTATGTTGTACAAGGAGCCAATGATCCGAGAGTAAAAAAAGTAGAATCTGATCAAATTGTGATTGCATTAAGAGATCTTCACCGACCTGTTGAATACATGCTTGCACCGGATGAAGGGCATGGTTATGCAGGACTTGAAAACAGGATGGCAATGTTTACGGCAATGGAACAATTTATCGGCAAGTATCTCGGAGGTAGAGTTCAAGAAGATGTTAAACCAGAGGTAGAAAAAAGACTGGAAAAAATAACAGTTGATATTGATACTTTAAAATTACCTACTACAGAGCCGACTTCTGAAAATATTTTAAAGTTTGATAAGTTTGACGGTTCTAAAATTCAACCCGGGAAAAATAAATATGCTATGAAAATAAAAACCGGAGGAAGAAATATAAATCTGAATTTAGAGAGAAGTATTGAAAGAACTAATGTAAACGGTAAAGATATAATCCAGATTGTTGATCAATCATCCGGGATGATGAACGGAAGCGATACTCTTGATGTTGATGCAAATACTTTATTGCCTGTTAACAGATCCATTAAACAAGGCCCTGCAATTGTTCATTTAACTTTTGCCGGAGACTCTGTAGAAGGTATTATTGATATGGGCGCAAACAAAATGCCGGTAAATATAAAATCAACTGATCCGGTTTTAACAGATGGTGCAGGAGTTGAACTAGCGCTTAGAACTCTTCCTTTGCAAGAAGGTTATGAAGGTGAATTTAATGAATTGGATATAATGAAGGGTTCTACAAAGAAAGTATCTTTTTCAGTTACCGGAAGTGAAAAAATAAAAACAGGTGCCGGTGAATTTGATACATATAAAGTACAATTTAAACCGGAAGATGAAAGTGAAGTAACTTCAACATTATGGATTGATAAAACTTCACCTAAAATGGTTAAGATGGAACAGAAACTAAACGCCCAGATGGGCGGTGGTACGCTTACTTTGGAATTAACAAATTAAGATCGTAATCGATAAGCTAATGCAAATAGATAAAAATATTCTTGTTCAAAAATAGTGAAGGTAATTAAATATAAAGAACCATAGGCCTGTCAGAGAATCTGTTTTTGATAAATTCCTATTCCGCTCCATAGAACGACATAGGAAATCTATTGTAGCCAGTAACCCAAACCAACACCGATAAATGTTGCAATTGCATAACCAAGTGTGCCACATAAAATAGCGGGAATAATGAGCGAATCCCATTTTTTAGCAACTGCCATTGCTGCTGCGGTTGTTGGTCCACCCATATTTGCGTTGGATGCAATTACTATTTCCGAAATATCGAACTTGAAGATTTTCCCCGCAATCAAAATGAAAGTTAAATGAACAAGTAAAATTATTGCTGCGAATAAAAACAGTATCGGTCCTACTGAAACTACGATTGGAATATTTGCACTTGCACCGATTGCAGCAAAAAATATCTGCATTAAAAATGTTCCCAGCTTATCGGCACCGTTTATCGAGCCGATTTGTTTAGGAAATAATGTCGCGATCAAAACAATAATTGCTGTTATGATAAGGATACCCGAACCGTCAATATTAATTAAATCTGAAATAAAGAATCCAACAGCACAAATCGAAAAAGAAATTGCCAGCGCTTTTGAGATATCAATCAGTTCAACAAAACTATTTTCTTTATTCGGTTCTTCATCCGAATTGCTATTCAAAGTTCTTTCTTGTTTAGGAATAAATATTTGAATCAGTTTCATTGAGGGAATCGCAAAAAGAAGAATAAAGTAAAATGTCATAACAAGATTATCTGCCGCAACACCTGCGGTTAACAAATCTCCCGCATTTAACTGAAGTGCCTGTGCTGAAGCTACGTAATTCATCGAGCCGCCAATGTAGGTTGAACAAAATATTCCGGCAAGCTTAAATCCTTCGGCCCCAAGAGGAATAATTGAAAATGAAATAAGAGTTCCAATTACAGTTCCAATTGCTCCGAATGCAAAAGCAATTAATGTTGGTCCGGCTTCTTTTAAAATTTTTCTGAGATTTGCTTTGAATAATAGCAGCGGAATTGCCAACGGAACTAAATAAGACCAGACAATATCGTAAGAAGGTGCATCCGTTGGTATAATAGACAAATTTGATAAAACAAATGTGAAAAGTATCGTAACAACTACGCCGGAAAGTTTTGATCCGATCCGCGTTTTTTCTGCCCACACACCAATGGCTCCACCGATGACTAAAATTGCCCAGATAATCCAGTGTTGTTCAGGACCTATTAAGGGAGATGTAAAAAGCATAAATGATGAAAGAAATTAATTGATAACTTAATAATTGTTGATCAAGTTAAATTAAATAAAAATAAAACTCCATTTCCTGCTTGTAAAAAATTTGGGGCAATTCATATATTGTCTTCGCATTAAATAAAACTTAATCATTTACAGGAGGCGTTGTGAATACAATTTCTATAAACTATCTGGCGGTTATTGTAAGCGGGATTCTCGCTATGCCGATTGGTGCTCTTTGGTACGGACCATTGTTTAGTAAATCATGGATGAAAGAGGTTGGCTATACCGAAGAAGATTTAAAGAAAGATTTCAACCCGGGTAAAACTTATGGACTCGCGGTAGTTGGGCACATATTGATGGCATTTGTGCTTGCTTACTTGTTTGCTCTTACCGGTGCCGAAACAATGATGCGTGGTTTCCAGATCGGTATATCAGCATGGTTCGGATTCATTTTTCTAACAATGTTCATTAATGGATTGTTCGAAAGAAGATCGTTCAAACTTTTGATGATTAACAGCGGTTACCAGCTTGTTAACATAATTGTGTTCACGATTGTTTTGATTTTGTGGAGATAGGTTTCTAATGTTATAGTCATTCCTGTGAAATTAATTTTTACAGGAATGACTCTCTTATATTTATCGGATTATTTCCAATCACCAAGAGCTTTTCTTATATCGATAATTTTTCCAGTGTGATATGCATTGTGTTCTATCAAAACCAAACATTCTCTAAGGTATGTATGCGATTTTGTGTGGGGAATTACTTTTAATAGATCGACATCCGGATTTTCTACAAGCTTTATTACGGCATTTAAATCTTTAAGTAATTCTGAATGTGTTTTCCCCCATATTTTGTCGGTCACATCAGTTGAAGGATCAGCCCAATAATTATCCGGCCATTTGGGCGATTCCCAATTCGGATCAATCATATATTTATAAATATCTTCCTGTGCAATTCTTAAATGTTCAAGCTCTTCCCAGATCGAATGAAGATGATCGTTTGGTCTTTTGTTCCTGATTTTCGGATCGACATTTTCTATGGCTTTTTCTATCGGGACAAATGCTTGTCCACCGCGCAAGGAATTAACGATGTGTATTTTAAGATCGTTCATAATTAATATCCTTTTTTATTTTTCTATTCGGAAGCTAATGAATAATTATCTCTTTGTCAGTGTATTATCTGTCGTATGATGGTAATGTTAGATTAGAATAATTTAAATCAATCCAATACTTCTTAAAAGTATTATGGCTGATGAAATAGTAATTATAGAACCAATTGTGCTGATAACAACTATATTGCCCGCAAGCTTGCTGTTACATCCCATTGCTTCAGCCATTATGAAACTAACGACTGCCGTCGGGCAAGAAAACAAAACAAATAAAATCCCCAGGTCGGTATTTCTGAACCCGACTTCGTAGGCACCTAATGTAAGTACAAGCGGAATCAGGATTATTTTAATTGCTGAGGAAATAAATGCCGGACCCGATGCTTTTTTCAGATTCGTTAAATTCATCGATCCACCTATACCAATTAACGCAAGGGGAAGAGCAACATCAGAGAGAAGTTCTCCTGATGAGACAATTACAGAAGGGAGATTTATCTTAAAGTATGAAAACGGAAGTGCCGCAACAACAGCGAGGATCAAAGGATTTGTTATTATTTCTTTTATTGTTCCTTTAAGATTCAGATTTCTTTCTTTGCGCATCGGTACAGTTAAAATTATCACGGCAAGTATGTTATAAAGCGGGAGTATAAAAGCTAAAAGAAGAGATGCCTTTCCTAATCCTGCCCGACCAAAGAGATTTGAAATAATTGCTAATCCGACGATTGCATAATTACTTCTGTATGCACCCTGAACAAAAACACTGAGATTCCTGCCTTCTTTTATGAAAGGAATTGAAATTCCCCAGATCAGGAAGAACATAATTAATGTTCCAGCGTAAACATAAAATATTTGTCCCACATCGATTACAGCGCTGAAATCGATATCGTAAAGTTCCATGAAAATAAGAGCAGGAAGGCAAACATTAAAAACAAATTTGGATGTGACGGTTACAAAAGCTTCGTTTATTATTTTTAATTTTCTGAGAAAAAATCCTAAGGCGATAATCAAGAATACGGGAGCAACAATATCAACGGTAAAGAGCAGGTTATCGATCAAGTGATTTTATCTCCGGCTTTCATTGCTGCTAAAAATTTTTCCGGCACGGACACAACTTTCTTCTTTTCATAATCGAAGAAAACAATTCCGGTTTTTGCAATAGCAACTTCTTTCTGGTTTTTCTTATTCGAAATTCGGTAAACAAAATCGCAACCGATTTTTGAAATATCTGTTACAGCAATCTCAACTGAAAGGATATCACCATAAAATCCCTCCGATTTATACTGGACGGCGGCATCTACCATAATTATTCCTGAACCATCAATGTCTAGTTCAGTAAATCCAAATTTATTTAGATATCGCATTCGCGCTTCCTGGCAAATTGAAAGCACAGAATCGTTCCCGAGATGATCATTGTAATTTAAATCTGAAATTCTGATCGGGATCTCAGTTCTAAACTGAAATTTTTCAGGAATGTCTATTTTAACTCTCGCCATAAAATATCGGGAATTGACTTCATATTTGTTATTAATGTGGGTACAAACTAAATTTTCTTGGTTTCAGAATCAATTTTTTCATTGTTATTCGTAACTGAGAGTACTATTTAAACACTTTAATTTTAATATTGTTAAAACACAATTATTTTGAACAACAAAAAATTAGATAAACAGAAAACGATTAAGATTGAACCGAAGAAAGTTTATTAGAAATATTTCGTTACTATCCGCAGCAGGAATGTTTTTAACAGATAAAGTTTTTGCAAAAGAAGCACCTCTTCCTGTTAACTTTAAACCCAATCCTGCCGAATGGAAAAATAACGAAATAAATATTGGGTGGGTCGGTCATGCAACTGTGCTGATAAATTTTTACGGAACGATAATTCTCACCGATCCGGTTCTTTATCAGAATATTGGTTTATACTTTTGGGGATTAACATTTGGACCCAGCCGGTTAACGGAGCCTGCGCTTGAGTTGCAGGAAATTCCCAAACCCGATATTCTGCTTCTTTCTCATGCACACATGGATCATATGGATTATAAAACCCTGAGCAGAATTACTTCCGAATATCCCGGTCAAATCGATTGTATTACTGCACAGAACACCAAAGATGTAATTGAGGATCTAAACTGGAAATCACTTCGGGAAATTGATTGGGGAGAAGAAACGTCCTTACATGGGATAAAATTAAAAGCTTATCAGGTTAAACATTTCGGGTGGCGTTTTCCCTGGGAAGAAGATCGTTCAAGAGGATTTATGAAATTCGGAAGAAGCTATAATTCTATATTGATGGAAAAGAACGGCAAAAAGATTTTATTCGGTGGAGATACGGCTTATCATCAAATGTTCAAATCATTAAAAAATGAAGGGGTTGATATAGCCATTATGCCGATAGGAGCTTACCGACCATGGAAATGGAATCATTGCAATCCTGAAGAAGCCTTGATAATGGCGTGCAATCATATCAGGGCAAAATATTTTATTCCAATTCATACGAAAACATTCAGGCAGGGAATTGAGCCGGTTGAGGAGCCGCTTAAATGGCTGGCAGAATCAGAAAAGAATTATGAAATTGAAATCGGTATAAGAGATATCGGCGGGACTTTTACATTAAAAAGTTAAATCGGTATTGTTATTGTAGCTTAAGACTCTTTTATTTCTATACTATACAACATTGTTTTCTCTCTTTTCCCTTTTAATACTATTTCTCCGATCCGCTCTTTGTTAAAACCGTTTAAATTTTCGGGTAAAATTTTCTCAAGATCTTTGGAGATCAACATCCTTTTTTTCAATGGAGTACATTGTTTCTCAATTCTGGCTGTTACATTCAGAACATCTCCATGATAAGCTATCTCGCGTTTAATCTCGCCGATTTCTGCAACGGTAACTTCACCGGCATCGAGTCCGCATTTAAAGAAAGGAGATGTTTTAAAATTTTTCTGATAGAATTTATCACGTGAAACAAGCTTATCCGCAAATTCGAAATATGTTTTTATGCAATTCAGATTTGTTAAACCATCTTTTATCTCCCAGCTTAACACAACTTCGTCTCCAACGTATTGATAAACCGATGCTTTGTATTTTATCAACACGTCAGTCAGATCGTAAAAGCAGTTTTGCATAAGCTGGCTGTATTTATTATGTCCCAGCTTTTCAGCTATTCCCGTTGAGCCTTGCAAATCCATAAACATAAAAATTCTATTTTCATCTTTTGGTGAGTGATACCTTCCCGTCATCATCTTAAACAAATTTCCAGGACCAAATTTTTTATTTATTTGAAGGAAAAAATTCATAAGTAATATTGAAACGATGAGAAAGAGGACCAGGGAAATTATACTGGTTGGGGCAATGTATGCTAAAAATTCATCCCACTGTTTAGGCGTGAATAATCCGAATATTTGATAAACAGCATAAACTAATAACGATGCAAATACAAATGAGAGAAAGTAAAGACTGCTTTTAATAAAAATAACAGAACCAAAGGATTTTTTTCTTATTGCTGTTTTGTCTGTTAAAGTATTAATCAGAATAAACAGCACCCCGAAAACAATACCCCCTAAAATTAATTCTACATGGATCAGGCCTGAATCAAAGTAATCGGTAATTACATTGTCCGTCATAATGTGTCGATAAGCCCAGATAGACATGAAGTTGTAAAAGTAAAGCATCAATATCCACCCAAATATTATGAAGACCCACTCTGTTAGTTGTATTTTAAGTTTGCTGTTCATGTTGTTCTGATTGTTAGTGTTAAAATTAAGGAATATCCCCGTTTGTTAAAAAGTTAGTATAACCCGGTTGGTCTATCGAGTGTCTAATATTTAACGGACCGAATTAAGAGAAAATGGTTATTGATTCTTAAATAGCAAGTAACCCTGATGCCTCCTATTTTATAAGTATTAATACCCGTTAAAGCCGCTTTAGTCAGCGGCTTTTTCGTGATTTATTAAGAACTTTTAGGAAACGTATAATAAAAATCACATTAATTTTTGTACACAGAATCTTATAGAACCAAAGCCTGTGAGACAAACCACAAGCCGGTTTTATGATTAAACTTTATATGAAAATGTTATGTCCAAACTTCAAAATTATTTAAACTTGAAAAGGAAAATTTTATGCTTAGAACTGTAGTCATCTTAATCGCTGCTCTTTTCTTCTTATCAATATCAATTTTAGCCCTGCCCCGGATGTCGGTTGGAGACAGGGTGCAGCATTTAAAAGAAAATCTCTCGCTAACGGATAATCAAGTCAAACAGGTAAAAATAGTTTTGCAAGCAACAGACAGTACAATAGCTTCTATGGGGAAAACGGAATGCCGGATTGGAATTCTATGAGATTGGTAATGGAAAAGACGGATGACAAAATATTAAGCGTCTTAAATGATGATCAAAAGACATTATATAAAAAGATGATTGAAGAAAGAAAAAGCAGGATGCAGGGTTTCAAAAATAAACCTGATTAACTTACAGCGGGAAATAAAATATTAAAAAGGCAAAAAACATGAAAAAGAAAATATTAATCTACGGAATCATAATAGTGGGCTTGTTGGTTGCAATTTATTTTTTGTTTTTTAACGACGAAAGTCCGGTACAGCAATTTACTTTTGGCGAAGTGACAAGAGGTGATCTTAGTACAACAATAACGAGCACCGGAACTATCGAAGCACTTTCGACTGTTGATGTCGGCACCCAGGTTTCAGGAAGGATAGACAAAATATTTGTTGACTTTAATGATCACGTGAAAAAAGGAAAACTTCTGGCAATCCTCGATACAACTGCGTTGTGGCTCCAGGTGAAAGATGCCGAAGCCGGTTTGCAAAAAGCGCGGGCACAGTACGAACAAACGAATTCACAGTTTCAGCTTGACTCGTCTTTATATGCAAAAGGCTTAAGTTCGGAAATTGATTATATAACATCGAAGACAGCTAATGAAACAGCATTGTCTGGTTTCAAATCTGCCGAGACTACTCTTGAAAGAGCAAAGACAAATCTCGATTATGCTTTTATCTATTCACCTATAAACGGCATAATTATTAATCGAAATGTGGAACAGGGACAAACCGTTGCCGCAAACTTTTCTGCACCAACGTTGTTTATTATTGCAGAGGATCTATCTAAGATGAGAATACTTGCTTCGGTAGATGAAAGCGATATCGGGCAGATTAAGGTCGGGCAGGATGCTGAGTTTACAGTTCAAGCTTATCCTGATAATGAATTCAAGGGCAAAGTAGTTCAGATAAGATTAAATCCCGCTGTTGAATCAAATGTTGTTAATTACACTGTTGTTGTAGAGGCAGATAATAAAAGTAATCTGCTACTTCCGGGTATGACTGCAACAATAGATTTTTATATTGAAAAACGAAATAATGTTTTGACAGTTCCGAACACTGCGTTAAGATTTCAACCGACAGAAAGTATGATAGAAGATCTCAGGAAGGAACGTGAACAACAGATGGCAAATATACCAGACAGTATAAAGAGTAGATTTCAAAACAGATCGGGATTTCAGTTCGGGCAAAATATGATGGGTAACAATAATAACGCGTCAAAAAGAGGAGCCGTTTGGTCTGTAAATGATAAAGGCGAATATGAAATGAGCTTTCTGCAATTAGGATTAACCGATGGTAAAAACACGGAAGTTATCCACAGCAGAAATCTTAAAGAAGGAATGAAATTAATTACAGGCAGCACTGAAGCATCGGCAAATGGTAATTCGAATCAATTTATGATGCGCAGGTTTGGAAGAGGATTGTAGAATGGAAAATGAGTCAGGTAAAAATATTATAAAAACTGTTGATTTATCAAAAACTTATTCAGTTGGCGATGTAGAAGTTCCCGCTATTAAGTCTATCGATCTTAATATTGATGAGGGTGAGTTTGTAGTGATTATGGGAGCTTCGGGTTCCGGCAAATCAACTTTGATGAATTTGATTGGCTGTCTCGATACACCAACCTCGGGCGAATACTATTTAGATGGAATAAACACCAGCAAACTTACGAAGAATGAATATGCAGCAATAAGAAATCAGAAAATCGGATTTGTTTTCCAGGGATATAATCTCTTAGCAAGGACATCTGCATTAGAAAATGTAGAGCTTCCGTTGATGTACGACAGGGCGCATAGAATCAACAATCCTGCAGAAAAAGCTCTTGAAGTATTGCGAAGAGTTGGATTGGAAGACAGGATGCATCACGAACCAAGTCAGCTTTCCGGCGGGCAGCAGCAAAGAGTAGCAATTGCAAGGTCACTCGTAAATGAACCCTCATTAATTTTAGCTGATGAACCAACCGGAAATCTCGATAGTAAAATGTCCGTGGAAATATTTGCTCTGTTCCAGAAACTGAATGATGAAGGAATTACGATTGTACTGGTAACACACGAAAGAGATTTTGCAAAGTTTGCAAAGAGAATTGTTGAATTAAAAGACGGCAGAATCATTAAGGATTATATGATAAAAGATCGGCTTTATGCTGTGGAAGAATTATTTAAGATTAAAGAAGAAGAATTAGCTGAAGAGGCGTAACTATGGAAGCGAAGAATTTGTTAAAGGTTGCACTGAAAAGTATTTTGAAATCAAGAATGCGAAGCCTGCTTACTGCTCTCGGAATCATCATCGGTGTTGCTGCAGTGATTGTTATGGTTGCAATAGGTAACGGCGCACAGCGAAAAGTAGAGGAACAAATAGCCTCTCTTGGATCTAATTTAATTGTAATTTTTCCTGGTTCCATTAATTCTGGAGGTGTCAGGATGGGAGCCGGAAGTATAAACAGATTTACAATGAAAGACGTTGAAAAAATCCAGGAAGAAGCAACTTTATTAAAGGGAGTTACTCCAATTGTAAGAAGCGGCGGACAGGTTATCGGGGGAACCGGTAACTGGAATACCCGTGTTGAAGGAGTAGCCACAAACTATTTGGAAATTAGTAATTGGTCCCTTGCGTCAGGGGAATTCTTTACCGAGAAAGATGTAATCTCAAGAGCAAAAGTAGCTGTACTTGGAAAAACTGTGGCTGATCAATTATTTCCCAACGACGATCCTATAGGTCAGCAGATAAGAATTAAAAATGTACCTTTTAGAGTAATCGGGGTGTTGGCATCAAAAGGACAAAATGTAATGGGTGCTGATAACGATGATATAATAATAGCACCTGCAACCACTGTTCTCGACAGGCTGCTCGGCGGCAGGTATATATCTTTTATAATGGCAAGTGCAAGTTCGCTATCTCAGATAGACCAGGCACAGGCGCAATTGGTTGAAATTATGCGCAAAGCACACAACCTGAATCCCGGCGAAGAAAATGATTTCACCGTGAGAAACCAGGCAGAGATTACGCAAGCCGCAACCGAAACCTCGCAGGTTCTTACGATTCTTTTAGCTTCCGTTGCGGGCGTTTCATTAATAGTTGGAGGTATAGGTATTATGAATATAATGCTTGTTTCTGTAACAGAAAGAACGCGCGAAATTGGAATAAGGTTATCAGTCGGTGCGAGAACTTCTGACATACTGATCCAGTTCCTTACCGAATCTATTGCATTAAGTATTGCCGGGGGATTGATCGGCGTTCTACTTGCATTCGGTATAACTTTTATTCTTAATGAGTACACGAGCCAGGCTGCTTACATAAATCCACAGATTGTTTTTATTGCAGTAAGCTTTGCGGGAATAATAGGAATCTTCTTCGGGTTTTATCCTGCGCGTAAAGCCGCTAATCTTAATCCTATTGATGCATTGAGATATGAATGAAAATTGCAGACATGTTTCTAAACGATTTTATAAACCTCAACCGGTTCATCGAAGCCTTTAACGTTAACCAACCCGAGCTCTTCAGGTTTTATTTCTTTACAGGAAATACTATCCAGCACTTTTTTAGAAATGATAAGAGATGAATTAAATTCTTTATTCAATTGTTCAATTCTGGATGCAAGAATTACCGGGCTTCCGGTTATCGAGTATTGTTTCCTATTAATTGCGCCAACGTTTCCTGTTATCACTTCTCCCTCGTGTAAACCGATACCGATTTTTGTTTTCGGTATAACTTTATTTTCTATCCTGTTTTTTAGTTCACTTAAAATTTCCATCGAAGCGTTAAAAGCATTTTGTGAATCATTCTCGTGAGTAACGGGTGCACCAAAGCTCGCCATAAATCCGTCACCCATAATCTGGTTTACAATCCCGTTGTGCTTGTTTACAATGTCTATCATAAATCCGAGCACATTATTCTGATAGCCTATAATTTCTTCCGGTGACTTTCCTTCACAATATTTTGAGTAATCGCGTATGTCCAAAAACATAATACATATATTTCTAGTACGACTAACAATTTCTAGCTGGTTTTCTAAAAGATCATCCACAATTTCTGTAGATAACTGCTGACCGAAGATTCTTTTTATTTCTTCACGCTCCCTTATAGTTTCATAAGAGCCGACGATATTTCTTTTTATCCTTTCCGCTATAATTCCTGAAACGATTCCAACTAATAACAGCAACAATGATTTTGCTAAGTATACGTATGGCAAATTCAGCAATGCGAGATCCTGCTCAAAGCTGGTTGAATCTTTAAATGAGATAGCGAGAATGTAATATTCAACACCGGCCACAATTCCGGCAAGTACGCACAGTTTATAATCCAGTTCAAAAATAGGGAGAATCAGAAAGACAAAATACAAAAACACTATCGGGCTGATGAGAGAAAGAGTGGGGTTGAAAACATGGCTGAAAACTATTATTAATATCGAGGGTATGCTGGTTTCAAAAATCACATTAAAATATGAAAAAGCAATATATCTTCTTCTACCAAATTTCAACCTTTTATCCTGGAAACGCCGGATCAAGATTGCTCTTATAATCAGGAAAGAGATTATCAGTATGAACCATCTGAAAGACTTGCTGAGATTTTCTTCAAAAGATGAAAGGAAAATAGAATCTATTATAGAAGCGATAAGAACAATCGTAAGAATTATTGCAAGTAAGGTTTCCTTTATTCTTTCGCCTTGTAATTTATCCTTGAAGAAAAAATCTTCGAAACTGTCATCCGGTTTTAATGTAATCGATTTTGTAGCATTCATCTCATTTAAATTACTCCAGCCGTTTCTTAAAACGTAATGCACTCAACAATAATATAATTACACCTATGAGAAAAAGTATAATAGTTTCAGGCAGCAGATCCATCAGTCCGGAACCTTTTAAAATTATACCCCTTAATATCGTAATAAAGTATCTTAAAGGGATGAGGTAAGTAATATACTGAATCCACTGCGGCATGCTTTCTATGGGGAAGGCAAAGCCCGATAAATAAATCATTGGAAGCATTAAGCCAAATTGAGCAACCATCATTGCCTGTTGCTGTGTTTTTGAGATGGTAGATATGAAAAGTCCTAATCCCAGGGTTGATAGAACAAAAAGGAGAGAAGCAAACAGCAGGAAGATAAAATTTCCCTCGATGACAATTCCGAACCAGAAAACCATCACTGCATTTACAAGAAGAATATCTATAAATCCCAGGATTGCAAACGGAATTACTTTCCCGATGATAAGCTGGTAGGGTTTTATAGGTGTAACAATTATCTGCTCAAGCGTCCCGATTTCTCTTTCCTTAACGATTGCCATTGCCATTAGGATTGTTGTAATCACAA
>Ga0307425_1000605_pt1 | contig 22408 bp, 27 predicted proteins | sample SalMarWE160330MG_FD_202152 | JGI IMG/M metagenome (GOLD analysis project Ga0307425, IMG submission 202152) | Salt marsh sediment microbial communities from the Plum Island Ecosystem LTER, Massachusetts, United States - WE1603-30 | ecosystem: Environmental > Aquatic > Marine > Intertidal zone >...
ATTTATAATTGATATCCGGGTTATATACTTACCAGGATCCAATAAAATAACCACAGCCGGGGTTTGAATTTTATAAGAATCTAATATAAAATTTATTAACCTTTTTGGGGAGTAGCCAAGCGGTAAGGCAACGGGTTTTGGACCCGTGATCGGAGGTTCAAATCCTCCCTCCCCAGCCAATCCGAACGAATACCCGCTAAAACCCCTTCATTACCCTCATTACGGTGGCCTTTTTTAGGAATGAAATTATACAAATACTCAGGATCGCAGTTTGTACTCTCACATGAATTTATCAGCCGATTTGGTTCGAAGTTTCTGAATGGTTTCTTAGCGATTGAAGATGACTATATAAACCAATGGTTCTCAGGTAGAGATATTCGGCATTTTGAGCCCGTCGATTTTCCCTATGGATCAGTTGTTGTGATCAGGGATTTAAGCAGCAGGATTCTTGGCGGTGGAAAAATACTTTCTTACCGCATTCGCAACCTTCTGCCACAAAGGCTGGTGGATTTATTTGATTATCGGTACATCGAAATTTAAATAATTTGTCGTAGTTTTACTCAAATCTGAATAATATCCTCGATACTCTACTGGTAAGAGCTCTGCCATTTGATACATTATCTCATCTGCAATCAACTGGCGTTCTTCTTTATCTGGATAGGTACTGCTTGGGCAAATCATGAATGGCGCGCCAACCTGTATTGTGATCTTTGTTCTGCGCAGCTTTTTGATGTTCTCAAAAAACTTTTCCCCACCATATTGAACAATAGGCATAATCGTAGCTTTACTTTTCAAGGCAATGACCACCACACCAGCGTGTGCCTGGATCAACCGCCCATCGTTTGTACGTGTTCCCTCAGGTGCAATTACAAAAAAATGTCCCTGATTGAGAACATCGACTGCTTTTTTTAAAGCTTGAAAATCAGCAGTACCTCGATCAACCGGAATGGACCCCCAAGTATTAAATAGGAATCTTAAAAAGGGGGTATCAAATGCCTCCTTTTTAACCAAAAAATAGATCTTACGAGGGTATGAAAAGGTCAAAGCTGCCAGCACGTCTAAAAAGTTTATGTGATTACCAATCAATATCATTGGACCCTGAAACGGTACAGCCTTTAATGATTCTTTGTTTACATTACATATCACAAATAATACAAACCTCATAAAAAGGCTGGTTAGAAGTTTAATCATTAATTATCAGTCTCCAACTATTAAATCAATCTGCTTTGTGAATATTTTTGCAGACAAACAATCTCCCTTTTCACAAATCGTTTCTCCATCAGCATGCACTGGAAGACTTCCTTTCAACGCGGTGATTTCAATACTGCTGGTCAATGGCATTTTAACAAAAGGATGACCTTCTTGTGTTCCAGCCATAATTTTAGTCATCAATTTGATAGCACCAATTCTGCTTATCTGATCAACGATCATTAAACTAAACAATCCGTCATCAGGTTTCGATAAGGGAGTCATTTTGAATGAAGTGCCCATCCGCCACCCATTCATAACTGATATGATCAGACATTGTTGTTCAAAAGTCTCATTATCAAGTTTGACCCTCAAGGTTGGAGCTTTGAAATACAAAAATATCGTTTTTATCGCAGCAATCAAATAACCCGGCACTCCTGAGAGGAAGGCAGGTAATTTTGCTGCTTCAAAACCCACGATGGTATCAAAGCCAATGCCAATTCCATTCCCAAAGAATTTCCCCTGAGGATAATTTCCTCCAAAGACTTGTCCCACATCAATGGTTCTCGTTTTTCCAGTTGCAATTGCTTTTACAGCATCTTCAAACTCTGCAGGAATCCCCATACTAGCAGCAAAATCATTACCCCGCCCTGCGGGGATCACTGCCAGCTTTGGGATTTTCTTACCTTCAAGTTTAGATGCCATCAGGCCGTTAATGATCTCATTTGAAGTGCCGTCACCGCCTACGGCAACGACCACATCATAGCCTTTTCCTGCAGCCTCCTGGGCCAGGGTAGTAGGATCACCAGGTTTGGCTGAAACTATCAGTGAATAATCTGACAAATACTCCTCTAATAGTTTTTCAATTTTTGTTTGGTTTTTTAAAGCTGCACCCTTTGCGGCACTTGGATTCAATACAACCAGATATTTCATATTAATGATAATAATCTTTATTATTAATAATTTAAAGATATAAAAAGGATATTTACCTTAAGAAACCAATTCTGGTATAAAAATATCCTCATTCAAACTCAATAAAGTGTTTCTAACTTTGTCCACTGTCCCCAGCCACCTTGTGCACTAAGCAAAGTGACCACTTTCCCTAGTTTTAATAATTGTTTTTAAAGATTACGCTCTTCACCAATTAACGGGGCAACCCGCTCCTAACAGTATAGCGTTTTAACTCTCAAGCGACTTTTACTTTTAGGCTATAAATTTCCTGCGGTTATCTTCTACTGTGTCCAGTAGTCCGGGAACAAGTCGTTATACTCATCATCTGTAAGCTGTATCGGATTTGAACCATCCGCATTAATCATCCACAAATCAGAGTTCCCGCTGCGGTTAGAGGAAAAGAAGATTTTTTCACCATCCATTGACCAGGTTGGGCTGTCATCGAAGGCTGCAGCTTTATTATCAGTAACTTGCACAATAGTATCCGGCGACCCATCTTTATCAATGATATACAGATCAGCACCCTGCGGATATGCATAGGCATAGGTGTAAGCAATACGACTGCCATCAGGTGATATGTCAATGTTAATAATTGGGGAGTCTGTATTAGTTACCTGGATAATGTTAGAGCCATCGACATTCATCTGGAATATTTCGTAGTTTCCACTTCTATCAGAAATAAACATAATCTGGCTGCCGCCAGGTGTCCATCGCGGGCTGAAATCAGCTACTGTGGCCGAATAGATTCAAGATTAGAAGAAACCCCACTTACTTTGAAGCATCATCTTTTCGTATCATTAAAATATGCTCTACACCTGCTTCTATAAAAATATTACCTTTTGTTTTAAATCCTAACCGCTTATAAAATTCTTTGTTACTAACTTGTGCATGAAGTTTATATTTAAATATTCCCATTTCCTTACCAGTATTTACCATATAATTTACTAACTTTGAACCAATTCTACGGGATCTCCATGTCTTCCTTACAGCTATACGTTCAAATTTCAGCCAATCATTAATTACATGCATTCTTCCTGTCGCGATAGGCTCGTTGCCTTGCATGCCAAGTATATGAATTCTACTCAATTCATTCTCGTCGGTTTCTATACAATATGGGATATTTTGTTCTTCACAAAATACAGTAAATCTAACATTGTAAGCAGCAATAAGTTCTTCGAGGGAGCATATAATTTTAAAAGAAATATCTGAATTATTTTTCATATGATTCTATAATTCTATTTTTACTTTTTCGAAGGTTATATGTTTTCAAATGCCATAAATGATTTTTTATATTAGCAATTTTATAGTATTTAGTCCACACTATCAGAGAACATCTAAGTATACCATGATAAGTAAATTTACTTAGTAAATTTGAAACCTTATTTACAGATATAAAGTTTCCAGGATTGCACCAACAAGTTTTAAATTCATTGTATTAATCCCGGAAAGTATTGCAGTGAGCATTTATTTAACTTTTTAAATTACAAAATCTTAGTTATGTGTTAAAATGTTAGGCATGCCTAATAATTATTAAATTATAAGGAGGTTTGAATCATGAAGATATTAATCTACGGAGCCGGAGTAATCGGCAGCATGTTTGCATACAAACTAAAGAGCGGGGGAAATGATGTTACGGTCCTGGCAAGAGGCAGGCGACTGGAGCAGTTAAAAAAATACGGGATTGTCATTGAAGATAGGATTATGGATAAGCAGTTCCGAACCGATATCAATGTTACCGATAAATTAGGGCCGGAGGACTATTATGATGTAGTTCTTATTATAATGCAGTATCAGCAGGTAAGAGAAATACTGCCGGTCCTGAAAAAGAATAAAAAGGTTCCGACTTTTATTTTTGTAGGCAATAATGTCAATGGTTCAGAAGAATATTTAAAATTTCTTGGCAATCAGAGGGTTTTACTGGGATTTGGAGGACCCGGCGGATATCGTGAGAATCATTTTGTTATTGCTGCTTATGTGGATTATTGCATCCTGTACTTTGGGGAACCTGATGGAAGCATAAGCGGACGTGTTAAATTCATCGGAGATACTTTTCAGAAAGCTGGAATCAAGATTGAAGTTCCACAAAACATGGATGCCTGGTTAAAAACCCATGCGGCACTTATAAGCCCATTGGCAATGGGGGGATATGCGGCAAAAAATAAATGTGGAAGACTGGGAGATGATGATGAGCTAATAATTTTGTCGATTAAAGCATTTAAGGAGAATCTAAAAGCGTTAGAAGAAATGAGAATCCCAATACTGCCGAAAAAATTTAAAATAATGAAAATGGTGCCGGCATTTTTCCTAAAGAGGAAATTAAAGAATCTGATGAATTCGGAATTTGGAAAAATTGCACTGTCCGGCCACGGCGATCATGCAGGAGATGAGATGGCAAAAATTTCAAAGGACTTTAGAGAGCTTGTGAGAGATGCCCGGACCGATATGAGTGCCAATGGCTGTCTTTTTGAGCAGAGCTTTAAGTAATATTAAAAATAGTCCTTGACAAATTAAATCCTACTTGTATAATTAGTATGAAAAGTATAACTAATATGAAAAGTAGGTAAATATGGAAATACATGGAGAAAAAGGGAAGCATATATTCGGAACGGTAAAGGTCGGCGAAAAGGGCCAGATTGTAATTCCTAAAAAAGCAAGAGATATATTCAATATCAAGCCAGGGGATGACCTGTTGATTATAGGGGATGAAAAGAAAGGGATTGCAATTGCAAAAGCCAGTGTCATGAGAAAAATAGCACTAAAGATACTGCAGGGAATAGGCGAATCCGGAGAAAGTTCCGGCAAAGAAAAAGAATAAATTTTAGAAAATACAATAAATATTGGAGGATTTAGATGATCAGACCAAGAGTTATAGAAACAGATGAAGGTATACAGGACGAAATGGAAGTCAGGCTGTTTGATGATGCCAAAAGGATGATGAGGGATAAAGGATGGCTGGAGACAAGTGATATTATAAGAGCGGGGATAGATAAAGGATCAGTTCTTGAAGTTGGCTCCGGGCCCGATTATCTGGGACTTGAATGGTTAAAGAAAACTAAAGGGACCAGACTTACCGGAATGGAGATCAGTTCCAATATGATTAAAGTCGCACAGAGAAATGCCGGAGAATATGGACTTGGGCCGAGAGTAAGATATATTCTGGGTGATGCACATAAAATACCTTTTGGAGATAATGAGTTCGACGGGGTGTTCAGCTGCGAGTCCTTGCATGAATGGGCAGAGCCCGGGCTGATATTTAGCGAGATATACAGGGTCCTAAAACCTAACGGTAAGTTTTTTGTGGGAGATTTACGGAGGGATATAAATCCAATGATGGTATTATTAATGAAACTGCTTATCAGGACCAGAGAAATGAAGGAAGGTCTGGTATCTTCAATAAATGCTGCATATACTGCAGAAGAGATAGAACTTATTCTGTCAAAAACCGGGATTGGAAACTGCAGGATTGGCAGTAATTTAATGGGCATGGGCATAATTGGTGAAAAGCAGTAACAAATTAAGCAGCCCAGGACAGGAAAGGAAAATATAATGGAACAATTACAATCAAGCTTTGATTTCGAGTTCATGTGTCTGTCGTTTAAATTAAGAGATTTATTTAAGTCTCCTTTAAATATCCTAAAAGAGGTAAATATAAAGCCGGGGTACAGTGTTCTTGATTTCGGATGCGGTCCGGGGAGCTATTCTATTGCTGCTTCCGGGCTGGTGGGAGAGAAAGGCAGAATCTATGCACTGGATATTCATCCTCTGGCAGTAAAGAAAGTTAAACGTGCTGCTATAAAAGAAGGACTGCATAATGTAGAGACAATTCAGTCGGATTGCAAAACCGGCCTGCCCGACAGCAGTATGGATATTATTTTACTCTATGATGCATATCATGATTTATATAATAAGTTACCGGTGCTGGAAGAACTGCATCGTATTCTGAAACCGGAAGGTTTCCTATCTGTCAGTGACCATCATATGAAAAGAGAAGATATATTATCCGAACTGACAGGAGAAGGTTTATTTAAGCTGGGAAAAGAGAATAAAAAAACATACAGCTTTGTAAAAGTAAGTCATATTTCCTCTAAGAATTAAAAAATAATCTGCTCTATGCTATGCTAGCATAGGATGATTTTAATAACGTAATCGGGAGGAGTTTTATGTCTGAAAATGAAACTTTAAAATTTAAGACCGGTAAATTGAGTGCAAAGGAAATTGAACTTATACTTGATGCCTTACCTGTTGATATAACCTTCGTCGGCAGAAATGATGAAGTAAAATATTTTAATAAATTAGAGACCAGGGTATTTAAGAGACCAACTTCTGTAATTGGCTTAAAGGTGCAAAATTGCCATCCCAGAGAAAGTCTTGATAGAGTGCAGCAGATACTTGATGACTTTAGGGCCAAAAAGAGGAAAGTAGCTGAATTCTGGATTAATTTAAATAACCGTGTGATATATATAAGATACTTTCCTATTTATGATATTGGACATGAATATATGGGCTGCCTTGAAGTCAGCCAGGATATAACTGATATCCAGGAAATCAAAGGGGAAAAAAGGCTGCTTTAAAAATATTTTACATGCAGGCCAGTTTATGGCCGGACGGCTAAAAACTATTGGAAACTAACCTTATCGGCTCCCTGAACCATTGCTATCCAGGTTGATCCCGCATTGAATGATACCACATTCCCATTACCGTCTCTGAATGTATAGGGTTCAAAAGCGCTTCCGCGCTGCCAGCTTCCCTGAATGGCTTTTCCATCTAAGAACATATAGGCAAGTCCGCTTCCGGTGGTTCTGACCGACATATGGCCGTATTTATCCAGAGGTCCCAGAATGTCTGTTACCATTACCACTATATTTTTGACTGTTATCTGCTGGCCGGTATCATAATCAAGATGGGCGTAACCTCCCATATTCCGCAGGTAAAAATTACCGCTTCTATTGTAGACATATTCAAGGTTAAAACCACGGGGTGCATAGGCATGGGTGGAGAAATCTACATGGATATTGGTAATATTTCCTCTTGCTGCTTCAGATGCATCAGTTTTATAGGGGAACGGTATGCCCCCGCCTTCAAGAGGATATCCGATTTGCGCCGCTTTTTCTTTTAATTTTACCACCGACATAAAGGCTGTATGTTCCTGTATTGAACTCCTGTTCCAGTCCCTCCAGTAGGGGGCCTGTCCGGTGATGGAGCTGTTGCCGGACCTATCGGACATTGCACTTAGAACATATATTCCCATATCTTCTATTACCTTATAGCATTCCGGATAGGTGCCGAAGAAAGCATAAATCGGGTCAAAACCCCTTGCTATTTCTACATAATAAGGTCTTGCACTTCTGACCGGTCCCACCACGGAGGCATCGTTGGAATTATAAATGGCCACAAATCTGGTAATACCGTATTCATCTACGACTTCAAATACCACATCTGCAAAAATAAGTCCGGATTGGGGTCTGGCCGCAAAGCTATTTTCCACCATGACCGCAACGGGCCTGCTGCCCGTTCCCAGAACAGATGAGCCCGACACCGGCAGCTGATCGATATTTGAACGGTTTGTCCATCCGGAAAGAGGGATCATAAAGATAAAAAGCAGGACCAGAACAGATATAATAATTACAGGGTAAAACTTATTTCTTGTATATTTCATAAAATTATCTCCACTAATCTGAATTTAAATATTTTATACAGAATTATACTTTATAAAGGATTGGCATGGAAGAAAATTTTTAATTTTAAAAAAAGTATTTTTTTGTTTAAAATATTGTAAAATGAGTTAGAAATTTAAAAGAGCAAGAAGATAGGCTAATGGAAAAAATTGCGGTAGTAACGGACACAACATCGGATATACCTGAACAGCTTGTCAGGAAATATGACATAAAAGTGGTACCGCTGTATATCGGATTTGGCGGGAAGCTGTACCTTGAAGGAAAAGAAATAACCAGCAGTGAAGTATATCAAAAACTAAGATCAGGGGTGAAAGTATATACCTCCACACCTTCAGTGGGAGATTTTATGGAGGTTTATAGAGAATTAATAGAAAAGGAGAAAAAAACCTTGATTTATTCCGTGCATGTAAGCTCGAGGCTTTCTGCTACATCAAATTCGGCAAAACAGGCTGAAAAATTTTTCCAAAAAGCCAGAATAAAGATTATTGACTCAAGGACTGCCGCTGTTGGTCTTGGTTTTATTGTTCTGGAAGTTGCAAGAGCCGTTGAAAGAGGTGAAAGTGAAGAAACGATAGATAATATTATAGATTTTATGGTAAAAAGGAACAGGATGTTTGCAACTTTCGATAATTTTGAATATTTATTCAGGGGCGGAAGGGCGCCTTTTCTGGGGAAATTCTTATCCATGTCAATAAAGCTTAAGCCGATTATTACCATTGGCAGCAATGGAAAGGTGAAGTTAAAAAAATTTGTAAAAAATAAAAAAAATTCTATTATTGAGCTTTATAAACAGATAAGAAAAGATTCTTTTTCTTCTATGAAGAAAAAGATTGGGATATTTTACGGATCGGATATAAATCCGGCTCTGGAAATTAGAAAGATGATAAAAGGAGACAGGAGAATTAAAATTGACGAGTTGTTTTTAACTGAAATAACCGCAATTATGAGTGCACATACCGGCCCCGGAATCTGGGGGGTGGCTTCTTGTCCGGTAGTAGATAAATAATCCGGAAACTAAAAAATAAATACACAAAAAAGGGAGGTGTTGTTATGAGCGAAGATTACGATAAATTATCTGAAAAAAGTATTAGTGAGTTAAAAGAGGCTCTCAGGGAGTTATCTGAAAAGAGCAAGGATGCCTTAAAATATGTTTCAAAGGAATGGTCCGAGAAAAGTAAAGTAGTATTAAAGGATGCCCTGAAGAAATTATCGGATAAGAGCAAGGATATTTTTGATGATGTGTCCGAGAAGAGCAGGGATACCTTTGACAACTTCTCTAAAAAGGGCAAAATAGCAGCAAAGGACCTGTCCGAAAAAAGCAAAGTAACAGCGATGGACTTATCAGATAGGGGCAAAGTGGCACTGAAGGACGCCCTTAATAATTTATCCGAAAAGAGTAAGGCGGCTTCAAAGGACCTGTCCGAAAAGAGTAAAAAAGCATTGAAAGAGGCTCTAATAAATCTGGCTGAAAAAATTAAGTAGGCAGGGTTACTTAAACCTTAAATTTAAATCCCGGCCCGGATTTAATACAATTAAGGAAAATAACAGGTTTACAGAATCGTAGGCCTGTTATTTTTCGTTTTATGTCATAAATTATATAAGATGTTCGATAAGCGTCATTATTACCTGGAATAGTCCAAAAGATAATCCAATTTTTAAGCCATCTGAAATTCTGGGTCTGGATGTTGCATCACCGCTGGCAATTGATACTGCAAAGCAATCCATAGCAAGACCGAATGTGGGGGTTTTAGCGAATAGATTTTATATCAATAGTATGCAGAAAATTACAGGATAGAGGTAGTAGTATTTATTCTTAACTCCTTTTTTGCTAATATCAATAAGAAATATTTATTAACCATTAACATAAATTGAAAATATGAGAAGCAGCCGTAACAGAGATAAACACAGCAGTGTTTCAAGCATCAGGATTGCATTCTTTTTAAATCTTGGCTTTACGGTTATTGAAATAGCAGGAGGGCTGTGGACTGGCAGTCTTGCCATTATTTCCGATGCACTGCACGACCTTGGAGACAGCCTCTCGCTTGGATTATCCTGGTTTTTAGAAAAATACTCCAGAAAGAAAAAGGATGAAAAATATTCATACGGGTACAGAAGATATTCATTGCTGGCGGCGCTGATAAACAGCCTGGTACTGATTCTGGGATCAGTTTATATATTATCCAGGGCAATACCGAATCTGCTTAGCCCCGGGCAGCCCAATGCACGGGGAATGTTACTGTTGGCCGTAGGCGGAATAGTAATAAACGGAATTGCAGTGCTGCGGGTCAGGAAAGGAAGGTCTCTGAATGAAAGAATAGTTACCCTGCATCTTCTTGAAGATGTACTGGGCTGGGCGGCTGTCCTGATTATAAGTGTGGTAATGATTTATAAGAATGTTCCCATACTTGATCCTATATTATCGATAGTGATCACGGTTTATATTTTATATGGAATTTTTATTAACCTGAAAAAGACATTTTCTATTTTTCTGCAGGCAGTCCCCGAGGGAATAAATGTCAAGGAGACGGAAAGCAAAATTCTAAAGATTGAGAAGGTTATAAATATACATCATACCCATATATGGTCCATGGACAGCCTTAACAATGTTCTGACCACCCATATTGTGGTAAGGGATGACACAACTGCGGATGAAATAATTAAAATAAAGAAAAAAGTTAAAAAGATTACCGGATCCCTGGGGCTGGAGCATTCCACCATAGAAATTGAGCTGGAGAGTGAATTCTGCGGGTTAAGGGACAAAGAATGCTTTTGATTAGGCTAGTATTGCTCAATGTTGCAAAGATTCCTCGATATTCCAAAAAGAAGATCACCGGTTCTTTCAAGATGTAATATAATATCCGAAAAGACTACTCCAGAAAGGGGCATACATTCACCATTCTGAAGCCTCTTCAGATGGTTTGTTCTTATTTCTTTTACAATTGAATCTATTTCGGATTCAATCTTTTCACATTGTTTGAGCTGGTTTAAATTGCTATTCTCCATACCCGATATTAAGGAATTAAAAAGCTGATTTACTTTACTGTGTACGTCTTCCAGCTCACTGTATGCAATTTTACTAAAGATCATTTTGTTCTCTTCTTTTACAATTATGAGATACAATATGCTTTCGGCATGGTCACCTGCTCTTTCTGCATCATAAGCTATATGCAGCAGGTTGGTAAGTTTATTGGAAAGTGCCAGGCCCAATGACTTTTGGGATATTTTGGTCAGGTATCTTATTATATCTTCTGTAATGCTGTCTGCGGCTGATTCTCTGTCAAGAACTTTTTTTTCGATGATAATGTCCCTTTTATACATTCTTTCAAATGCAAGATTTAACATGTCCTGAGCTATTTTGGTTACTCTTAGCAGTTCCTTTTGCGCTTGCTCTAATGAAAGAGAGGGAGTCTGAATCAACCTGCTGTCCAGATACAGTGCATTTTTATGTACCGTTATATCCTTGCCGGGGAAGAGCCTTAGCACTATTTTTTCAAATAATTTAATCATGGGGAATAGGATTATGGTAGTAGCTACATTAAAGATAGTATGGATGTTTGCTATTTGATGCGGTATGCTCTTACCGGTCAGGTTGATAATTAAAGGCTGCAGTCTGAAAGCATATAATAGGATAACGAAGAGTGCGGTTCCGAAAATATTAAATAGCAAATGTGAAAAGGCAGTTCTTTTGGCAGTGATGGTTGTACCGATACTTGATATCAGCGCAGTCGAGCAGGTACCGATATTATCTCCTATGAGTATAGGAATAGCAGCTTCTATGGGCAGCAGCCCCTGGGCACCAAGAGCGATAAGCAGCCCTATCGTAGCCGAGCTGCTCTGGAGAAGAGCTGTCAGGCCCAGACCTGCCAGGATCCCGTAGAATGGATTCCTGCTGAAGACCAGGAGAAAATTTTTAAACATTTCATTATCCTTTAACGGATCCAGTGCTCCTTTCATTATAGTCATTCCAAGAAAAATGAGCCCCAATCCGATTATGGTCATTCCGATATTTTTAAATCTTCTTCTCCTGCTCAGGAAATGTATAAGGAACCCGATGATGATTAAGGGGAATGCCAGAATATCTATTTTAAATGATACTATCTGTGCAGTTATGGTGGTACCGATGTTTGCACCCATTATTATCCCTATTGCCTGTCTTAGAGTTATAAGACCGGCGTTTACGAAACCTACTGTCATTACGGATGTTGCGCTGCTGCTCTGGATAAGCATAGTTGTAAAAATACCTACCAGCACAGTGGACCAGTTTTTTTTGGTCAGTGTATTTATTACGGTTTTTAATTTGTTAGAAGTAATTTTTTGGAGACTATTACTGAGTCTGTTGATTCCAAAGATAAAAAGGGCCAGTCCTCCCAGCACCTCTATGACTAATTTGACATACATAAATTAGGGTAAGTATGAATTTTTAATGGTCAACAGTGATTATAATAAAATAAAAAAAATTATTAAATAAGAAATTTAAATGAATTCCTTTTTAAAAAAGCTTATTGAGAAAATGAATGCAGACTGATAAAAAATATATTACCTTTTCACCAGTCTCTGGTATTTTGTTTTAATTAGAATATAATTATTACAAATCAATTTGGTATGGTATTTACTTAAACCGTATGAAGATTTTTAGACTTGTCCTGCATAGTTTTATCCTAGCCGCGGTCAATATAATTTCGGTTATGTTTGGTTTCGGGATACATAGATTTTTAAAGCAGTACAATCAGCTGGCGGTTCAGGTTCCCACCGCAGTTATATTCTCTATTATAGTTTTTACCGCCTGGATCGTAATTATAAAATACAAGAATATATCCAAAATTTTCCCTGAAGGATGGCTGCAGTTCCTGTTAATATTTTTATGGTCGATTATCTGGCTGCCGATAATATTTCTTCCCCTGCACTATATTACCCAGGGATATCTTACTTATTTCGGAAATATATACTGGAACTGGCTCTTTCAGGTACCAGCCAATATGGCAGCAGTCTATTTTGCCTATCTTATAATAGGATCAAAATCAAAGAAGAAATAGAAATACAGGGCTAAAAAAGTTCCGGGTATTAATTTGAAAAGACTATGGCAGCCACTCTTCTGTTTCCCTTGTCAACCGCACCAATGCCTACCCGGCTATAATTGGGATTAAAAATGTTTGCTCTATGGATAGAACCATTCAGCCAGGTGTTGATTATGGTTTCAGGCGTGCCCGCCGATGGAGGTGCGCACTCGAATAAGTTCTCACCCGCAAAAGCATAAATCATCCCGTTTTCTCTAAGGATATCGGTTACACTTTTACCTTCCGGAGTATAATGGCTAAAGTAATTTTTGTTAACCATATCCAGGCTCCTGGAACAGGCAACATTTATCAGGGCCTGGTTGGAGTTCAGTACCTGAAGCCCCTTCTGTGTTCTCATTTTATTAATATAATAGAGTATCCGGGCTTCTATGCAGCCGGGACTTTGATCCTGGCTCTCTTCTGGAGACGAGCCGGCTGTATCAGCAGAAGATTCGGCTGCAGAAGTCTGGTTTTTTCCATCGTTTACAGGATCGTCCTTCGGACTCTCATGGATTTGTTCGATAAGATTATGTATGGATTCGGTCAGCAGTAAATTTATTTTTGTAAAACCGGTTCCGGCATTATCTGCAGTGCCGGAGTTTAAATTAATGTTATTCCCGGCGAATGTACACGAGTATTTTTTTAAGGACATATAAGAACTCTTATTAGAAATGTCACAATTAAGGTTAACGGTACTTCTGGCCTGAGTTAATGATGCTGCGCCGTAGGTAATACCCGATAAAAGTACAACAGTTACAATGAGGGATAGAATAAAGATTTTGTTTCTTTTCAGCCCGAAAATGATAACTCCTGTCAGGTGTATTTTACGAATTGTAATTGTAAAAATTTTAACAGAAAATTTCGGAAAAAAGAATAAAGCATCCCTGGAATATATGATTTTAGGAAGATTTTAAATAAAGAACTGTACGCCTGATTCCTGGGCCTGTTCGATAAAAAAACCAACTCCCACACAGGCTTCAACTTCATCAATCATTTTTTCCCTGGGAATTTCCAGGATTCCCATGCTCATCTGGCAGCCATATAATTTTACTCCCAGATCTATGGCCATCTTCCTGAGATCGGTCAATGTTGAAACATTTTTTGATTTCATCATTTTTCCAAACATCCAGCGACCCAGGCCGCCAAAACTGTATTTGCTGGGTGAAGCTTTGTTTATATCTCCTCTTTCCAGAAAACCTATCATTTTCCCCATAAAACTTTTGCCGGTCAGGATATTCTTCTTTAAAGCTCTAAGTCCCCAGAAAGTAAAGAACATGGTCACTTCCATGTTGGATGCGGCTGCACCGGTTGCTATGATAAAGGCAGCCATTAATTTATCCAGTTCGCCGCTAAAAATTACCATTGCCAGTTTTTTCTTCTTTTTATCAGTCATTTTATAGCTCCTGCTGACTATTTATTGTAATTTAATACGTCTGTTACGGTTTTATTTCTTGATTGTATCGATTCTCTTAGCACTTCGCTTATAAGGTCATATGCTTCTATAATTTTTGGGTTTGCAATCGAATAAAAAACATTGGTGCCTTCTCTTCTGGTATGCACAACTCCTTTTGCTCTTAGAATTGCCAGATGCTGAGAAAGATTTGCCTGAGATATTCCCGTCTTTTTTACCAGAGCGCTAACTGTCATTTCATCTCCCCGTATGGTATCGATAATAGCCTGCCTTCTCGGATTAGAAATGGTTTTGCATATGTCCGCATGCAAGTCGTAAAAGTCCTCTTTTTCCATAGAGACGCTCCTATCTGATTTTAAATCGCGGGTAAAGGTAATATGAATTAAAATAATACTATATATATTCTAATATTACAATATTCACTGTTTAAAGTATTTAAAAAAATATCGAAGGTACAGATGATATTATTTTAATAAAATTGATTTGTAACGTTTTTCCATAAAAAAGATATTAGAATTTGTTAAAATATGGAAAGAATATAAATTGTAGCGGGTTAGGTTAAAGCCTCAATAATAAATCTTATACCCAGGTAAAATAAAAACGCACTGCAGGCAGCCAGTATACAGTTGTATATTTTCTGGTTGAAGAATTTACGCCCCGTGTTTATTAAAAATCCGATAAATAAATACCAGATAAAATCTGCGCTGATGTGTCCGATATAAAAGGAGGAAATACCCGGGGTGTTGAATTTTACACTTTTTATAAGAAAAGCTGCTCCTATGCTGATCCACCAGATATACCAGTATGGATTCATAAGACTTATCAGAATACCTTGAAGTATCACCGTTCCGGTAGATTTTCCGGTAATGGTTCTCTTTTTTACAATTGATTTGAAATCAATTGCATATTTCTTTTTAAAGATTGAGATTATAATATCGACCCCAATATACAGTAAAAAAACTCCCCCCAGTATCCCTATTATTTTGACAATAACTGGATTTTCCAAATATTTTAATATTCCAAGTAAAAATCCTATTACCACCACCAGCTCCAGCAGAGAATGGCCCACCACAATAAAAAAAGAAGTCCAGAAGCCTTTTTTGGCAACACTGCTGATAACCAGGGTAAGCATGGGGCCGGGCACCATTGCGCCGGAGAAAGCTACAATCATGGAGCCTATAAAGATCTGATAAATATCATTCATTTTTTCTTATTTTAAAAGAGAAATATTTGAAATTTTCCATTAGCCGGATAAAGATTCTGCCAGTCTGTGATTTATCGAGCTGAAACAATTTTATTTTCCAGTTTTCCTATTCCTTCAACTTCACAAATTACCGTATCTCCGGGCCTTAGTAATTTTTTCTCTTTTGTGAAAATCCCCACTCCTGATGGGGTCCCCGTGGATACGAGGTCCCCTGTTTCCAGCGTGATGGACCTGCAGATATATGATAGGAGCTCATAGATTCCAAATATCATATCCGATGTATTTCCGTTCTGTCTTAACTCACCATTCACATAAGATTTAAGATTCAGATTCTGGGGGTGGTGTATTCTGCTTTTTTCAACGATGACCGGTCCCATCGGCCCGAAAGTATCAAAACTTTTACCTCTGTACCACTGAGATTCATTATTCTGGATATCTCTGGCTGTAATATCATTCATTATAGTATAACCGTAAATATGATCCGGTACTTTTTCTGCGGGTATATCCTTCATCCTTTTACCTATTACCACAGCGAGTTCTACTTCGTAATCAAGCTCTTTGACCTCCGGCGGATATACGATGTATTCACCGTTTTTTACTATGCAGCTTTTTGCCTTGGGAAAGAGCACCGGCTTTTCGGGAAAACGGCCATCCTGTTCTCTGACATGTGATTTATAGTTCATTCCCACACATACTATCTTACCCGGAATATAAGTTTTAATATCAGGTTTAAAAAACATATTGTCCTCTTTGCATGTAGTTAAATTTTAATCAGTATCTTATTCTAATTTTTTTATGATTTTTTAGAAAGACTTTTATTTAAATACTCAAAATTTTGAGTTAATTTACTTTTAAGTGGAAAATTTTTCCCTCCTGTAATCAAAATTAAATCCTAATAAAAGAAGAATATATATTAAATCAAATTCTTGACAAAGACGATTTGTTTTGGTATTTTAAGTTTTAAATAATGAAACTAAATATTATTATTTGAAATTTTATATGGTAGAGACACTAATAAGATTTTTTAAAATAATAGATTTATTAGAGAACAGCAGTGAATTAAGGCTTAAAGATATTGCTGATAAACTGGATATAGATAAAAGCACAATTCATAGATTCTTAAAAACATTATTAAAATATAATTTTGTTAGAATGAATCCAGGCAATAAAAAATACAGCCTGGGATTAAAATTCTTAAATATTGCCACAAAAATAATTGATTCCATAGATATAAGAAATATTGCGCACCCATATCTATTGGAACTTGAAAAGTATTCAAACGAAACCATTCACCTGACTACATTTGATGGAAAGAGAGTTGTTTATATAGATAAAATTGAAAGCATAAAGCCTATCAGGATGTATTCAAGAATTGGAAACGTTGCTCCTATTAATTGTACCGCGGCAGGAAAGGCAATTTTGGCTTTTCAAACGGATGAGATTATAAATAGCATAATCGGGAGTCTCGATTTTATACCTCTGACAAAAAAGACAATTACCGATAAAAAAGAGTTTATTAAAGCTATAAAAGATATACAAAGTAAGGGATTTGCAATTGACGATTCAGAACATGAGGAAAATATCTGCTGTATCGCCGCGCCGATTAAAGATTACAGCAGGAGAGTTAGATATGCAGTAAGTATATCTGCGATAAAGACAAGGATGAATTTATCAAAATTAATTACGTTTAAGGATATTTTAATAGATAAAGCGAATAGAATTTCAAAAGAATTAGGGTTTATTGAACAGTAATTTTAAAGCCTTAGCTTAATTTTTAAAGAACAAAAAAGTTTTTCTATCAGGTAAAAGAATAAAACAAAAGTACAAAAAAATAATTAAAAGTGAGGTGATGAATGTTAGAAAAAAAGAGATTTGCTTGTGATGACTGATATAATCCTTATTGGGTTATATTAGAACCACAACACAAACAAATCTCAGGAGAAATTTACCAAAGATGATATGAAAAGTAAAGTGGCAAAGGAGGTGATTTCTAAGAAAAAATATATTAATTTTTTATAGTAAAAAATAACAGGAAGTTTATAAGGAAAGGATATAGAAATGAAAAAATCATTATTATGGATAATAGTGTTGTTGTTAAGTATATCAATTGTTGTAACTTTTTCACTTGCAGGGTGTAAAGAAGAAGCAGCAGTGGAAGAAGCAGCAGCCGAGGAAGAAGTGGAAGAAGCAACAGCTGAAGAAGAAGTAGAAGAAGCAGTAGTTGAAGAGGAAGAAGAAGTAGTGGCACCCGGAACATATACAATGAAGATCGGGCATACACATGGAACTGATATGCCCAGGCATCTGTCTTTGTTATTTTTTGAGCAATTAGTTGAGAAAAATTCAGAGGGTGCAATAGATGTAGAAATATATCCGGGTGGTCAACTTGGAACCGAAACTGAAATGTTGGAATCAGTTAAAACGGGAGCACTGGAAGGCGCTAGAGTAGGTTGCTTTGATTTAGTTACACAACAATTAACACTTTATTTGATGCCCTTCTTATTTGATAAAGCAGATGATTTCGTAAAAATTGCAAGAGGACCTATTGGAGACGAGATTGCTGCAAGTGCTTCGGATCAAGGTCTTGTTGTCCTGGCAACCGGAGATGCAGGCGGATTTAGACAATGGACAAATAATGTAAGGCCAATTGTAGTTCCGGAAGATATCGTAGGACTTAAAATGAGAACTCCTCCAGTAGATGCCATTATTAAAATTATGGAAGCTTTAGGAGCAAACCCGGTTTCCATTGCTTATGTTGAATTATATATGGCACTAAAAACAGGTGTTGCAGATGGTGAGGAGAATCCAGTTGTTAATATTTGTGATAAGAAATTTTACGAAGTCCAAAAATATATTACAATGGCTAATTACCAAATCCATCCGGATCCTTTCATAGTAAATCCTGACTGGCTGAATTCATTGCCTGCTTACCTTAAGGATATTGTTGTCGATGCAGGTAAAGAATCGATGAAGTATAGTGATACCTTAATGCAGACAAAAGAAGCAGCAGGTATACCTATAATAGAAGAAAACATGGAAGTTACCACATTAACAAAAGAGCAGAAACAGGTATTTATTGATATGTGTGCACCTGTTTACGACTACTATATTGATGAAGGATGGTTTACTCAAGATCTTCTGGATAGAGCACGAGCTGAACTAGAATAGAAGATTGACAGAGCAATACTGTAAAAGGAAGATATAAGTAAGAAAGTAAAATATAGGAAAGAGGAAGTGTGTTTACCTTTCTCTTTCCTATATAAAAAGGGGTATTTTACGGAGAAAGATAATGAAAGTACTAAAAAAAATATTTAACGGCTTATTTATTGGTCTTGATAACGGTTTATATTACTGGAATTGCGGACTTATGAGTGCCATGGCATTTTTTATTATAATGACAGTATTTTTAAGATATATTTTCAATATTGCTTTTAATTGGACGGAAGAGTTAATTATTTTATTATTTATTGGAACAACTTACTTTGGTTTGATTTTAGGTATAAAAGATGAAGAACATATTAAGATATCACTTTTAAAAGATAAATTGCCTCCAAAAATTAAAATAATCGTTGATATACTAATAAGTTGTATAAATATTAGTGTTGTAGTAATTATAGGATATCTCAGTTTAGACTGGATTGAAAAAGCAGGAAAGCCGCTGACATTGGGTATTAAAATCCCGTATGGAGCTGCTTACACGATGATGCCCATAGCATTTGCATTAGTTGTAATATATGAGGGTAGGAAAATAGCATTAAAAATTAGCGATTTTAAAAGAAGATCAATGTAACTTAATTATCTTATAATAATATTTAAAAGGAGAATATCGAAATGTCGGTGGCATTATTAGTAGGAACATTTTTTTTACTTGCTGCTGTAGGGGTCCCAATTGCTTTTGCTATAGGTGCGGCAAGTTTACTATACATAGGAATTTATAGTCCGGAATTAGCTGTAATAGCCCCGCAACGTGTTTGGGCAGGTACAAATAGTTTTACAATGATAGCGCTGCCTTTATTCATATTAATGGGAGAGCTGATGAACAGAGGCGGGGTTACAAGAAGGATTATAGATTTTTGTATGTATTTAGTAAGGCCAATTAAAGGTGGACTTGGAGAAGTTAATATAATTGCAAGTATGATTTTTGGCGGTATCTCAGGCTCATCGGTTGCGGATACATCAGCGATTGGTTCGGTACTTATACCGCAGATGATTGAAAAAGGTTATCCTAAAGAAGTAGCTGTCGGTATTACAGTAGCTTCATCTACAATGGGAATGATCATACCACCCAGTGTACCTATGCTTTTGTATGCCATGATATCAGGAGAGTCAGTAGGTGCCTTGTTTTTAGCAGGAGCAATACCAGGATTATTGATTGGAGTTACTCAGTTGGCATTGGTTTACGTTATTTCAAAAAAGAGGCATTACCATCCAGTAATTATCAAGTTTGATATAAAGCATTTTGGCCGTACGATGAGAGATGGATCACTTGCAGTAATGATGCCCGTTCTTGTTGTATTATGTATATCGTTTGGCGTCGCTACACCAACTGAAGTCGCAGGAATTGCTGCTTTATATGCATTGTTATTAGGATTTCTTTTGTATAGAGAATTAAAAGTAAGATCGCTTGGGGAAGTTTTAAAAAAGGTGTTTTTATCATCCAGTAGTATTATGATTATTATTGGATTTTCCATGATTTTTTCATGGATTTTAGCAATTGAACATGTGCCTGACCTTATAGCTAATTTTTTCTTAAGTTTAAACGTTCACAGATTTTTGATTTTATTAATATTAGATATTATTATTTTAATTATAGGAACATTTATTGATGTTACACCGGCATTATTGCTGGTGGTACCAATATTATTGCCGGTAATGAAGGGCCTTGGAGTAAGCGGGCTACAATTTGGTGCCATCATGATAGTTGGAATTGCAATAGGTCTGGTTACACCCCCGGTTGGTATGTGTTTGAATGCGTGTGCCAAGATTTCTAAAATGGAAATTACAGATATATTTAAGGGTGCGTTACCTTATTTAATTTGTAATTTTACAATTTTACTGCTAGTTACGTTTATTCCAGCGCTTTCACTATGGCTGCCGGGTTTGTTTTTTAAATAGTTAAATTAAACTTTATAGGCAGGAAAAGTTTATATAAGTTATCCTTGAAAGATACCGGGAACGAGACATTTAAGTTTTTAGCATTATTTTGATAAACTGTGAGTTTTAAAACTGCTATTTTATAAGAAAAATGTTTAGACAATTAAAAATCAGGAGGAAATAAAAATGGAAATCAGGCAGCCATCAAATTCAAAAGATGCAAAACATTATACAACAGATAGGCTGAGAGAAGAATTTCTGATAGAGGATCTATTCGTAAATGGAGAGATCAAAAGAGTTTATAGCCATATTGATAGGATAATCACAATGGGTGTTGAGCCGGCAGGGAAAGCGATTGAATTGGGACAGGATTTAGACATTATGCATAACCTTGGGACAGACTTCTTTTTAGAGAGAAGAGAATTGGGAGTTATCAATATGGGAGATAAAGGTACTATTACTGTTGACGGTAAGAGGTATGACATGAACGCCAGAGATGGTCTTTATGTTGGAAGGGGAGCAAAAGAGGTGTTGTTTAAAAGTGAGGATCCAAACAAACCAGCGAAATTTTATTCATTAAGTGCCCCGGCGCATAAAAATTGTGAAACTGTTCATATAGATATTAATAAAGCCAAAAAAATTGATATGGGAAGTGATGAAAACTGCAATAAAAGGGTTATAAATCAATATCTCCAGCCGGATGTACTGGAAAGCTGCCAGCTATGTATGGGATTGACACAAATGGCACCGGGAAATGTATGGAACACCATGCCCTGTCATACTCATGAAAGGAGAATGGAAGTATATGCATATTTTGATATACCTGAAGATGCTGTAGTGTTCCATTATATGGGAGAACCCAGCGAGACAAGACATATTGTTGTAAGAAATGAACAGGCAGTGATATCTCCAAGCTGGTCTATACATTCAGGATGCGGCACATGCGCATATTCTTTCATCTGGGGAATGGTAGGAGAGAACCAGACATTTACGGATATGGATGCTGTTGAACTTAAAGGTATGAAATAATTTTATAAAAAATGAAAGGAAGAAGGATATATGACAATTAGTAAATTTAGCTTAGAAGGAAAGGCGGCAATAGTGACAGGCAGCAGCACAGGACTGGGCCAGGGAATGATATTAGGCCTTGCAGAAGCTGGAGCTGACATAACAGGAGTGGATTACGTAGATTCACAAGAAACCAGAGAAATGGTGGAGAAAATAGGAAGAAAATATTTAGAAATAAAGGCGAATTTGTCGACTACGGAACCCATTCAAGACATAATAAAACAAACGGTAAAAGAATACGGTAAGGTAAATATTTTAATAAATAATGCCGGAATCATTAGAAGAGAAGATGCCATAGATTTTACTGAAAAAGACTGGGATGATGTTATGGGTATCAATGCAAAGACGGTATTCTTCTTTTCACAGGCTGTTGCCAGACAATTCATAAAACAAAAAACGGGCGGTAAGATAATTAGTGTCGCTTCAATGCTTTCATTCCAGGGTGGGATTAGAGTTCCTTCATATACGGCAAGTAAAAGTGCAGTTATGGGATTAACAAGAGCATTGGCCAATGAATGGGCAAAATATAATATAAATGTTAACGCAATTGCACCGGGATATATGGCCACCAATAATACGAAAGCATTAAGAGCAGATAAAGTTAGAAATAAGGCTATACTGGATAGAATCCCGGCTGGAAGATGGGGATTACCAAAAGATGTGGCGGGGCCCGCAGTATTTTTAGCATCTGAAGCAGCAAATTATATTAACGGATATACAATTGCCGTAGATGGCGGCTGGTTAGCAAGATAAACTTTAAGGA
>Ga0307425_1000606_pt1 | contig 22406 bp, 16 predicted proteins | sample SalMarWE160330MG_FD_202152 | JGI IMG/M metagenome (GOLD analysis project Ga0307425, IMG submission 202152) | Salt marsh sediment microbial communities from the Plum Island Ecosystem LTER, Massachusetts, United States - WE1603-30 | ecosystem: Environmental > Aquatic > Marine > Intertidal zone >...
TGTTGATCGCAGGTTTCCAGGGATTCTCATGGTATCTAGTAGCCGGAGAAAATATGTCTCAGATTGCCCATTATCGTCTGGTAGCCATCACATCCGGTCCAACATTGAGGACACTTGAAGTCCCAGATTTTATTTTGTAAATCCCTGGTGGTTTCCAGGTTCCATATCTTCCCCAGGTCGTATCCGTAGTCTCTGAGGTTTCCCAAGGGGCGATTAAAGGTTATACAGGGATAGACAGTTCCTGTTGGATCAATGAAACAAGAAGATTTTAACGCATGGCATGGAAGGGGAGTCCTGCCGGTTGTTAGATATTTTTCCGTTCGTTTGAGAAAAATGTGTTCCAAGAGCATTCTTGGGTTTTTTGGAACGCCAATCATCTTCTTGTATAGTTTGGCGGACTGAATCATCCCATCCAGTACCTTTTGCCCCTTTTGTGTCCCCAGCGTCTCCTGTTTCTGCTGGATGTTGTCATAAAAATTTTCTGAATAGTTCATGAGGCTTATGTGGAAATCTTTGGCTGTGAACCATGGGAGGACCTTTTTAATGGCTTTGAATGTGCTTTCGAATTTATCATAGTTAAATGGTGACAGGGTCATACCCAGCACAACGTCCACGCCCCTTATCTCATGTAGTCTTGTAAAAGTTTCAAGTTGTCTTTTCCAGGCCCCTTTAATGCCCCTGATTTCGTCGTTTAGCTTCTCGTCCCCATCCGTGCTGACCGTTATGACCAGCCTGAAGGAAGAACCCATTTTGCGGATTTTTCTGACGTCATTCACGATCTTGTCGGTCAAATAACCATTGGTAGGAAAGTGCAAGAGGATTAACTGCCTGTTGTAATGGTGGAGGGCCTCGCATATATCCACCAGATCTTTTCTTAAGGATGGTTCCCCGCCAGTCAGGTCAACCCACAAAAAGTCCTTTGAATTCCTAAAGAAAAGCTTGATTTCCTCACTCGAGAGTTCATTTGGGCTCTTTTTCTTCCATATATTGCATGTCTTACACCTTGAATTGCAGCGATAGGTTATTGCAAACGTCAATTTGTAAGGGGAAGGCAGGCGTCTGAAATTGGAAAGGGCTACGCGTCTGGTTAGGTGGAGTAATTGATGAGACATGGGCATATTTTTCAGTCGGTAAAGCGGTATCTTATCAGGGTATATATGGCCTCTATTCCGTCTTTCCAATTAATCTTTTTACCTTCTTGAAAGGACCTTCCTCGATATGAGATAGGGACCTCATGTATCTTGTATCCCCTTTTGGCCAGCTTGGCCGTCACTTCCGGGCAAAATTCGAACCTTTCGCATTTCAGTTCGATATCTTTTATTACATCGGCCTTGAAGACCTTGTAACACGTAGCCTCATCGGTAAGCCGCGTCCCGTACAGGAGGAAAGTCAGTAAATTCAGAAATCTCACCCCCATATAGAAGGGGTAGTAAAAGTGGTAGGTCACCTTTCTGTGCGCTGGGAGGCCCAGAAAACGTGATCCATATACTACCTGGGCCTTTCCTTCAATTATTGGCCGGATCAATTGGGGATATTCTTGGGGGTCATATTCCAGGTCGGCGTCTTGAATTATTATGATATCACCCGTGACATTGGCTAGACCCGTCCTTATGGCCGCCCCCTTCCCTCTGTTTTTTTTGTGGAAAAACTTTTTAACGCCCCTGGTATTAAGATCAAGCAATATTTCTCTGGTGCCATCGCTTGATCCATCATCAACAATAATGATTTCCTTGTTGATATCTACCTTATTGACTATATCTATGACCTTTCTAATAGTGCGCTTTTCGTTATAAACCGGTATAATTACGGATAGTTTCATTGTCATAAAGCGGCTTTCCTGCCCGACTCCTTCTAAATGGTGATGTTTGAAAAATGCCAGGGTGAGGGAAATTTTTTTCCACGCCAAAAAACATCGCTCACCCCTTCCGGGAAAGACCCGTCTTAAAGTGCCAACTGACCACTGACAACCGGCAACTATCAATTGCGGTATTACCTAAATTTTAGGTTTATGTATTCCTTTAATACCCTGGGTAGCATCCTCGGGTTGAATAAGATATTGTTGGTAATAAAGCACTCATGGGTGCAAAAACATTTGGTTTCTTTAATCTGTGTTCGAATTCGCCGCGCCTGTTCGGATTGCCATAGCCCCTTCAGATTGTAATCATGCTCGCGCAGATTGCCTATTTTGGTGTCAAGGAGTTCACATGGATAGACATCGCCATTGCTTCTTATAACGCCCGTAAGGTTCCCCGCATAGCAAGGTATCAGGAATTTCTTTTCCTTGACCATTTGAATGGTCATGCGCCTGCCGATGATATCCCTCGCGGTTATGAATTCACTAAAGGGGTATACCGAATGACCATAAAAGACGCCATTTCTCAAGTCGTTTTCGACCCTCATTGAAAATTTTTCAAACTTTTCAATATCCACTTCTTTGGCAGAAGGGTCACGGGGATCTCCCCTCACCAGTCTTACAAACACGTTGTCGACCTTCAGGTTGTTTATGAAATAGTCGTATGTCTCAAAAAGGCTGTCTTGATTGAAGTGGGAAACGGTTATCTCCACGCAGGTCCTGAAATTCTTGTGCCTCTTTTCAAGGTCTTTTAGCGCCCAATAGGTTGCGACCGCCCTGTCAAAGAGGCCGGGGAACCCCCTGATTTCGTCGTGAGAGCCATGTAATGAATCGATGGAGATGTCCACACCCAGTTGTAATCCCTCGCATAACGACAGGGTTCGGGTCACAGATTTTACCACTCTGTCGGTCAATGATCCGTTTGTGGGAATTCCGACATTTCTCAAGTGGTTGTTTTTATAGAATACATTGATAATATCCGGGAGGTCTTCCCTCAAAAAAGGCTCTCCACCCGTGGGCAAGAGATACAAGAGGTTCCCTGTATTCTTCGCGATCTTCTCTATTTCTTCTAACGTCAGGTCTGTTTTGAGGGCTTCCTCGGCGCTTGTAAAGCTTCCGAAACAGTGCTTGCATCTCGCATTGCATCTTTCGGTCACGAAAAAGATAACGTATATTGGACTTAGGGGTCGTTTTATGAATATCTTTTTTGCGTAGTCTAAGGTGTTAAGATAATTAGCTGTTTTCATGTTGACCCTTTTCTTTAATGTAGCTTACCAGCCCCGTTATGATTCCAAGGGCAGAAATGTTCTGGACCATGAGATTCAGAAATATGGCATGAAACAATGCCCTGGGTTTTTCGCGCAAGATAAAGCCATAGAAATCAATATTTGTCGCGAGAAATATTAGAGAAGCGACAAAAAACAGGATAATAAACCATTGAGAAAAAAGCGACAAAATAAGGGAGGGAATGACCAAGATCCCCGCGATTAAAGAGATGAGGTTCTTGCGGTTGGTCCATCCCTCATCATTCAAGGTGGTCTTGCCTTTGCCGAACATGAATTTGGAGAGGTCCAGACTCTTGTAAAAGTAATTCTTAATAAAGCGGTGCATGTTAAAATTGGGATAATGTACCACTTCGATATTCTTATTGAGGTATATCTGATGGCCACTTTCAGTCAGTCTCAACCCAAGCTCTACATCTTCAAACGTAGGCCGGACCCAGGTCTGATCAAATCCTCCCAATTCATTGAAGACCTTTCTGTTAATGGCCACACAGTATGAGTAAAGCATGGAGGTAAGCTCCTTGGTCTCTTTAATACTCTTATGGGCATAGAAATTCTGATAAAGGGATAAAAGGTTGGGTGTCCCGGGCCTTTGTGTATAGATCCCGAACACGGCGGGATAAGTCTTAAGCGAATCCACAAATAGGCTCAGGGTATCTCTTTGAATCACCACATCTGAGTCGATAAAAAGAATGACCTCTCCCCTGGCGTCTTTTGCACCCCTGTTTCTTGCAACAGAGGGCCCCTGGTTATAATTTAACCTCATGATTTTACAAGGAAACGACTCCGCGATGCTTAAAGAGTTGTCCGTGGAACAGTCGTCGACCACCAGGACCTCAAAGTCATGAAAGCTGGAGCTGAATATGGCGTTAAGGCATTTGGCCAGCGTCATTTCCGCGTTGTGTAACGGAATCACAATTGAAAGGTAAGGGTTGTCAGGCCGAGTTTTATCGGAATTTTTTTTCATTAGCTTAACCTCTCTCAAATTTGCAAGAAGCATGCTAGATTCCTGATGCGAGGCATTGGTTTAGAATTCAAATAGTTACCCTGCCAAAATGAGCGGTTATCCACCCTAAATGTGCAAAAAAATGCCAACTTGTGGGAAATTAAATCCCACTTCAATTTTCCTCTCGATGGCACTTTATAAGTTGCTGATAATACGAGGAACCCCTGATATTTTTCAGGTCTTTGTCGTTTTTTAGAAGCTCCCAGTTGTTATAACCCTTGCTGATGGCCTTCTTTAGCCATTCAACCGCATATCCTGCCTTGTTCTGTCTGGCATATATACATGCGATATTGTAGTAGGCACCGACATTATCGGGCTGAAGTCCTACGACTTTGCTAAACAGAGAAATTGCCTCGGCATACTTACCCTTTATGGTGTATGCCATGGCAAGATTGCTTAGGGCCGGAACAAAGGATGGTTGAATTGCGAGAGTCTTTTGATACTGCTCTATTGCCTTATCCCATTGCCCAAGCCTTTTATGTAGATTACCCAATCTATAATGAAGGGCTGGGTTTTTGGGGTTTAGTCTTAGCGCCTTTTTGGTCCTGTAGATGGCCTGTTTCATTTCCCTCTGGGTTGCCAGGGCCTTTTTTAGGTTGTTATGTGCCACCACGGAGTCGGGCCTTATGCGCAGTGCCTGGGTATAATGGCGGATGGCCTCGTCGACCCTGCCCTGCCCAAAAAGGGCATTCCCCAGGTTATTGTGCGCCTCCACGGAATCGGGCCTTATGCGCAATGCCTGGGTATAATGGCGGATGGCCTCATCGACCGCGCCCTGTTTGGCCAGGGCAAGACCCAGGTTATTGTGGGCCTTCGCAAAATCGGGCCTTATGCGCAATGCCTGGGTATAATGGTGGATGGCCTCATTGATCTCGCCCTGCGCCATCAGGAGGTTGGCAAGCTCGGTATGCGTTTCAGGAGAGTCAGGCTTTAGGCGCAGTGCCTGGGTATAATGGCGGATGGCCTCACCGACCTTGCCCTGTTTGGCCAAAGCAACACCCAGGTTATTATGGGCCGTTGCGTAATCGCGCCTTATGTAAAGTGCCTGGGAATAACGGTCAATTGCTTCATCAATCTTGCCAAGGGCGAAGAGATCATTTCCCAATTCGATATATGCCTTTGCAAAATCAGGATTTAGCCTGATTGCCTCGCGGCACTCCTTGATTGCCATATCAAGGCGCTTTGCGCAACGAAAGGCGCAGGCCCTTGAAAAATGCCATCGAGGAAGGTCCGGCCTGTAAGAGGCAATAGGCATTCCAGCCAATATGTAAAGCAAGATACAGATAATAACCCAAAACCCAAAACCATATAGATTACGGGAAGTTAAAAGGTGGAATATACGATATAGGCCATAGGCACCAAAGAGGAAGAGGAAGGGTATTATTGGTACTCGATAACGCGCAGTGGCAACGAATGGTAAGTAAGATATGAAATACGTGACTATAAAGAGGAGGATCAAAATGACCACGTCCTCTTTCCGGCCCTCCTTATTGCCCAGAAACAGCAGCATTATTCCAACAATACCCAATGATAAGGCCATGGGGAATCCAGGGATGTGTCTGAGCGTTGGGGAATTCAGCCTTTCGTAAGAAATCTCCTCATTGCATGAGACTTCCACCGGCCCCCAGAAAAGGGCGGCCTTTGTTGCCAGGAGTCTCAGGGTCCTTCCAGGATGTTTTATGGTGTAATCTATTGCCTTTTTGGTGAAGTATGAGGATACCTCAGAAGGCCTCATTTTTTTCCCCTGCAATAGGCCTACCTTGCGAACGATGTCTGAGTAATCAAAGTTGGTCCAATTGTCCATATTTACTGCTTTTTTAAGGACCGGAATCTTTGGTGAGACCCCATCAGATTGCTCGTTGTTGGCTATATACAGATTAAGTCCTGCATTGGAAGTTATGATCACAAGGTCATGTGCCACGATGTAATTTCGAATAGTTGCCGGGGCAATAGCCATTAACGCTCCGACCAGAAATGCCGACAATGTCATTCCAATATGCCTGACATTGTGTCTTCGATGGGCCACCCACCATGACCATCCCAGGGCCGCCGGAAGAAAGATGAGGATATTGGGACGAACCAGCGCGGATACCCCTAAGAGCACGCCCCCAGAAAGGGCTCGCCAGAGTGTGGGTCTTCTATACCAGAGGTGAAGGACATGAATGAGCAATAACGCCAAGGTAACAAGCAATACGGGAGCGAGCAATTCACCCTCAAAATAGATGAATACCCAATAAAATGACATGAAGGCGGCAGAGATTAGACCTGTGGCGCGGCCGAAAAGGGCCTTCCCCAAAAAATAGGCCAGCACACAATTCAGTAATCCCAGTCCCATTTGCACAAGCCTTGGTGCCAGGTAGCTCGAACCGCACAGGTAATATACAAGGGCCAGAAAAAATGGATAGCCGGGGGGTCGAATATAAGGGTTTGTTCTGATCTCGGGGTCGTTATTTATATACTCTGGGATCTCCCAATCACCGGTGACAAGGGCCCGTGCCCAGTAGTCATGGTATCCGGCATCGATTTGTGGGAAGGAAAAGGCGGGGTTGTGCATAATCTCCCGCAGGTATGACACCCTGAGTGTCAATCCAAACAAGAGAATGCCCGCAAGGGCCATCCCGGCCAACAGGCGCTTTCTGTCAAATATGTTGTGCTGCAATAGTTCTCCCATGAAGAACAGCTTTAGACAGGATTACAGGATGATCAAGATATTTTACACTACCAAACATTGACATTCGTTTCGCATTTTCAAATAGCTAAACTCTTACAAATAATCCAGTTCATCGGGTTAATCCTGTCAGAAAACAGACTGCCGAAGTGTTATGGGTTATTGTAACTGTCTATTGCCTTTCCTCTGGCCTGCCAACGCCTTTTTGAGGTTATCGCGGGCGGCGGTGGAGTTCGGCCGTACGCGTAACGCCTTTCTAAAGAGGGCAATGGCCTCCCTGAACTTCCCTTGACGCGCAAAAATAACGCCAAGATTATTGAGGGCCTTGTCATAATTCGGGCGGACGCGTAATGCCTCTGAATAATGATTGATGGCCTCCTCTGCCTTACCTTGTTTCCACATCAAATTACCAAGATTGACGTGTGCCAGCACAGAATCGGGTTTTGTCCTCAATGCCTCTGAATATTGACTGCTTGCCGCTGCTATTCTCCCCTGCTCTTCGAGTGAAAGCCCAAGGTTGTTGTGGGCCACATAGTTGCCGGAAGTCACATCAAGTGCGTGTTCACAGAGTGTGGTATTGTTGGACCAGTATCCTACTTGGAGCCATGTGCATGACATGAGGATCAAAAAAAACACTGCCGTCAGTGTTGCAAGCCCTAACTCTTTGTGGCGCCATCTACTTACGATGTCTGGAATGCCCCAGCCTATGATGAGCAACAGCCCAATGAATGGTACGTAACCCCAGCGGTCGGCCATGGCCGGCCAAAGGCCGCCCTGCATTATTCCACTGACTGGTAAGAGAGAGCCAATGTACCACAGCCACCCTATCGCAATATAGGGCCTTTTGCCAAAGGCCAGAACAGCCAGAATGGACACACATACCACGAACAATCCAGAGCCCACTATCTGCCATGCGGGCAGCATAGTGGTTGGATAGGGATAAAAGAAGGCCAGGTTAAACGGCCAAATAATTTTTCCGATGTATGCCACATAGGAGACCAAGGCGTTTGCCAAGCGCAGGTCCATGGGTATTGCCTCGGTGGGAATTAATATGCCCGCCCTTTGAAGTGACAAGGAAGAGAAATATATGCAAACCATGGAGAGGGCTAGGAAGGGTAGCTTTTCCAAGACCAGATAAAGGGCCTGGGATTCTTGACGTTTAAGGGGCCAGTAATCCAGCAAGAGAAAAACGAAGGGCAGGGTCACGAGCATGGGCTTGGCCAGGAGACCAAGTGCAAAAACAAGAACTACCAAAAGATATCTGCCATACCCCGGTTTCTTCACATAGGATGTGTAGAGCAACATCGTGAGCATCCAGAAAAAGGTGCTGAGCACGTTCTTTCGTTCCGCTATCCAGGCGACCGATTCTACACTGAGGGGATGTAATGCAAAGAGGCCGGCGACAAATGCGCTTTTCCACAGAGAGCCGGTCATCCGCTTAAACACAAGAAACAATAACAGGCTGCTTGCCATGTGAAAAAGAAGGTTCATGAGGTGGTGCATGCCAGGTCTTAGCCCGAATAACTGGCAGTCCAGCATGTGAGAGAGCCAGGTCAATGGGTGCCAATATGTGCGATCTTTGGGATGGAAGCTGAATGACCACGCAAGGCCCCTCACGGTCAGGCCGGGAAGGACATGGTTGTTCTCGGAGACATATACGGTGTCGTCGTATTTGACAAAGGCGTAATCGTTTACCTGCCAATAGCCAGCAAGGGTGGCGATAACAAGGAAGAGGCAGATGAGGATATCGTTGCGTACCTTAAGAAATGTCAACTTATTTGAGGGTTTTTTCATCATAGGTGCATCATGCATTGTGAGCGGTCAGGGTTCGGCTTCATCCAGTTTCTCTGGGGTTTTCCTCGCTTGATCCAGAAAAGGTCCTTCCTTTTGGAATAAAAACACGAGAAAGTCGGTTAAGGCAGCCATAATGCTTCTCAATCCCTTTCCCTTTTCGGACATCAGGGACTTCATCATGCCTCGTATTTCATTCCATAGTTCAGGTATCCATTGCCATGATAGTGTGATGATTCTTGCTGTCTTTGCAGGGTCAATACCAAAGGGTTTAAGTGGGGCCAAAATCTTCTTGAGGCCCAGTGTGATCTCCTCCGTTGTTGTAGTCTGTACTAATACTGTGGCAGTCATTACCAGAATTATTATCCTTGATGCAAACACGATCCCTTTGATCAAGGCCTCTCCTGTAACTCCGAGAGGCCCCAGGTGAAAAACATACTCCCCGCCACTATTAAGAAATACTGGCAGGAAAAATGACACAAGAATAAGAAAGGACAGCTTTTTTATTTTTGTAAATAAACCAATCAAAGAGGCCCTGCATACTAATACGACTATTACTATTGTTACCACTATCAGGGAGTAAAATATTAGATCCTCGATGAAAAGCACTGCAAGGGCAAGCGCGATCACACACAAAATCTTTGTTTCGGGCCTCAATTTGTGAATCAATGAATTTCCCGGAACATAGGTCTTCTCTTCAAAAGGATGTCCTGTTTCATGGAGGGGCTCCACATGGAGGCGCTCTATAGAGGGGCTTATAAGCCTTTTGGTAATATTCGACGCGATTGTCCCTGCAATAATACCCATGGCAACTGCTCCAATTGCAAGCCATGGCAGCAATAGAAAAATGCCTGTATGTCTTATTAACAGCAAATAGGCCAATACAAGCTGTGTCATATTATGGGTAAGGGCTCCAAGCACGCTTATGCCTATAAGGCTAAAGTAAAATTTGCGATGCCTGATTGAAAATTGATAAAGCATGCCCATGACAAGGGTGCTTGTCATGGCCCCGAAAAAACTGAGGATAAATGAAGGGCCCATAAAGGTTCCGATCATGAAGGAGCTGACGACGGTTCTTAAGAGCGCTACCTTTAACGCTACACCGAAAGAGTAATTCGCCAATATGACCAGAGTAACCATATTCGCAAACCCAAACCTTATGCCCGGGATGGGGTGAGGGATAAGGGACTCTGATATCTGCAGGATTGACGCAATGGCGACCCAGAGTGCTATCTTTTTTGTGCCTTCTTCCAGAGCAGCTACGTCGTTATTGAGCAATTGCGTCATATTGGGAATCAATTCCCTTGATTTCCATAAGAATTTTGTTGGGCACACAGACTATCGGCATCTTGTTATCCTTAATCCACCCCATATGTACACATAACTTGCGGGGGCAGGATGACTCGATGACCCTAATGCGCCCCTTGCTGACCTCCAATTTCATTTTACCTTCCGGGACAGAGATCACCTTAATCCCATCATGGCGCAGGTCAATCTCTTCAACCAATTTTCCATCATGGTAAACAATGGCCATTTTTCGCTCTGGTGTGGGATTCTTGAGGCCAAGGAGCGAAAGAAGAGAAACGAGTAATATCAGGACGATAAGAAGCTTATCGTACAGGGAAATCCTGCAGAGTCTGTAAACTGGCTTGGATTCCATAAGCTAACCCGGACAAGCCGGAAGCAAAAAAGGATTTTACCACGAAGTGCACGAAGGGCACTAAAAATGACCTATTTAATGCTTTTATGATGTCCTTGCGTACTTAGTGATCTTCGTGGTGAACAATTTTCTGCCCGTTTTGAACACAAATTTACTCATGAGGAACTAAATATCCGCTCCCAGGTTAGCCGGTTCCCCGGTACCTGATCCCCGTGAACTGTTTATGTTTTTTGTCTGTTTTATAGTAAGGCCGTTCTTTGTTTTACAGACCATAATGGCTTCTACCCCGGGCAGGCTGTTAATTAAGTCCAGACCCTTTTTTGGGCCCAGGACAAAGGTTCCGGTTGCGAGGGCATCGGCATCGACAGGGTCATCACACACAATGGTAACACTGATACAAGATGAATCCGCAGGAAAGCCTGTTGAAGGGTCTATTATGTGGTGATATCTCTTGTTATTGACCATGAAATACTTCTCATAATCGCCGGATGTAAAAACACACTTCTCGCCCTTGAATTTGAACGCAGTAATGATTTCCCCGGGTTCTCGGGGATGCTTTACCCCGATTCCCCAGGGGTTGCCGTATTTGTCGCCGATAACTTCGATGTCGCCCCCAGCATTCACGATGGCGTTTCTTATCCCTTCTCTCTGCAGGACAGCTATTGCCCTTCCGACGGCATAGCCCTTGGCAATGCCCCCCAAACTGATCTTCATTCCCCTTCTCTTAAACCATACAGTGGTTTTCTTGCCATCCAGGACGATATCTCTATAATTCACCAGGCTCAGGGCCTTGGAAAGGGCCCCTGATTCCGGGATTGAGAAATCGGTCTCGTCACCGAGAAAGCCCCAAAGTCTCGAAACCGGGGCTACCGTGATGTCAAAGGCACCGTGAGTAAGCCTGCTGAATTTTATCGCTTTTGCGATTATTTCAAAAAATTCTCTGGACACAACTACCGGGCCGTCTGAGGCATGATTATTGATTTTCGTTATTTCAGACCCCTTTAAAGGGTCAGTGAATGCTTCGATCCTCTCCATTTCGCTGAAGGCCTCTCTTATGGCCCTTTTGGCCCTGTCCTTATTGTGGTCTGTTACGATTATCTCTACTAGCGTGTCCATCATGAATTTGCGCCTGATAATCACACCATTGCTATCTGTGCATGATATGTTAGTCAGCAAGAAGATAGCGACCACAAATCTAGTAAGTTTCCACCCATTTTTTGGATTGTAAACGCGCCAGTGCCCAGTTTTGATTGGTGGCTGGGCGCTGGTTAAGGATTTGCACATGTCCCTTCTCCGGCAAAAGACAAAAAATTCCCTTGACCCTCTATCTAGAGCTCTCTTGTGACTGAACGAACGCATCTTCCTGATTGGCTCCTTTTTGTATATAGACGTGCGCCTGTAACAGCTCAATAATAAGGGGTTAATCACCAGAGGGTGAATAGGACAGGTCTGGCAGTGGGGCCTTTTTGAGGCCAAAAATAAAGACAGACGTTTCATTATTGCTACCTGTCACCCAATCATCGCGCGGCGATAAGCGCTAAGAATTCTCTTAAAACAAAGGCTACATGGGAACCACGCTGCGGGCCTAAGATCTGATACCCAGACGCCGCCCCTGTAAATGCCTCAGACAGAATAGAAGGCCGAAAAAAGGTTGTACTGCCAGCCCTGTCCTTCTCTTGCCATAGTTACCCGCAATTATTGAGCTTTTACGTGCCCTTAAGTCGGATGAACCCTACTTTTTCTCCATGGCCTTTTCAGCCACAGCCCTTTTAAGTTTGTAATAGGCCGGCGAGAAGCCCGGCCTTATGCGTAATGCCTCCCGAAAATGGAAAATGGCTTGATCGATTTTACCGATGCGGATCAGGGCAGATCCCAGATTGGTGTGGATTTTGGCATTATCAGGGTCCAAACGCAAGGCCTCGGAGTAATGCCGGATAGCCTCATCTATTTTGCCTGTACCAAGCAGGGTACTGCCCAGGTTATTGTGGGCCTTGGCATCCAAGGGATTTATGCGTAATACCTCATGATACTGGTCAATAGCATCATTGATCCTTCCCTGTGAAGCGAAGACATTGCCTAGGTTGTTGTGTGCGTTGATATAATTGGGGCGTATCCGCAAGGCCGCCATATAATGAGAGATAGCAGCCTTTGTTTTCCCGTGCTTTGCGAGAGCGAGGCCCAGGTTGTTTTGGGCAACATAGTTGTTGGTCGTAACATCAAGGGCATGTCTAAAGAGGGTGATGTTGTTGGCCCAAAATCCTGCCTGTAACCATGAGCTGCTCATAAGGACTAAGACAGAGGCCCCCGCCATTGAGGCAAGGCCTATCTTTTTGTAACGCCATCTTGCCGTAAGCTCGGGGGCGGCCCAGGCGATAATGATAAAGATACCTATGAGAGGCACATAAGTGAACCGGTCGGCCATGGCATGTGCCCCGAATTTCACCAGGCCGATTACCGGTACAAGTGTGCCGATATACCAAAGCCAGCCTACTATAAGGTAGGGCCGGGATTTCGCGAGCATAATTACCAGTAAGGATATAGAAACGAGTATTAGGCAGGAACCAGCGACCATCCAACCCGCCAATATGGTGGGAAAGGGGTAGAAGACCGCGAGGTGGTGAGGCCATATAGTCTTGGTGATGTAATCTACATAAGAGATCAGGGCATTTGAGATTCTCATGCCAAGTGGCACCATATTCAAGGAGGAGAGCGCCCCCCTGCTTTTTTGAACATGGAACGTCAATACACTGGCGGCCACGGAGAGGGCGAATAGGGGCAATTTCTCCCAAATCAGATGGAGATGAACCCATCGCCGTCGTGGTTTGCCGTTTTTTGAACGTGAAAATGAAAAACGGGCAAGGGGCCAGTAGTCCAGCAAGAGCAATACAAAAGGCAAGGTCACCAGCATGGGCTTGGCCATGAGGCCCAGAACGAAGAAAAGGAGAACCAGGGAATAGCTATGAAGTCTAGGCCTTTCAGTAAAGCGGATGTAGGCCCACATAGTTAGAAGCCAGAAGAATGTGCTGAGTACGTCCTTCCTTTCTGCAATCCATGCTACCGATTCCACATGAAGGGGATGCAGCCCGAACATGGCCGCAACGAAGGCGCTCCTCCATAGGGCCCCGGTCATACGTCTACATACCAGAAACAGTAGCAGGGAGTTTACTATGTGGAAAATCAGGCTGGTGAAATGATGCATACCTGGGCTCAAGCCGTAAAGCTGGCAGTCCAACATGTGAGAGAGCCAGGTCAATGGGTGCCAGAACTCCGCGTAGGTCGTGGTGAATGCCCACTCAATGCCTTCTGCGGTGAGGCCTGCCTGGACATGAAAATTTTTGGTAACGTAAACGGGGTCATCAATGTAGACAAAATCATGGTTTGTCAATTGGAAGAAAGTCGCAAATATTGCCAGGGCCAAAAAGAAGGAAATCAAAAGATTCGGCCGCTCGAAACATCTGTTTGTTTTGTTAAAAAGGTCCATATATTGTTCGCCCGCCATAGTCGCCTGGATTCTTTTCCCTTACTCTTCTAATACGTTAATTCGATGACGTATTTTTTGGTAACACTTTAGTCCGATGTATCCTCTCACCTTTATATTCCCATCCGCAAAGAAGCATTAGCTGTGATTGTAAAACTTGCGCTTTACCAGATCTTTCAAAACTGGCCCGCCGAAGGCGAACCACAACTTTAGGCACTTCAAATTTTAGGCAATTTAGGCACTTAGGCGTTGTACTTAGTGCCTTTGCTCTTTGGCCTTTTCTGCTAACGCCTTCTTGAGACTATAATAGGCCTCCGGGAACACGGGCCTTATCCGTAATGCCTCCCGAAAATGGAAAATGGCCTCATTGATTTTACCGCTGCGAAGCAAGGCAGTCCCCAGATTGGTGTGGATTTTGGCATTATGGGGCGCCAGCCGTAATGCCTCCGAATAATGGAAGATGGCTTGATCTATCTTGCCCTGTGAAAGCAAAACGTTTGCCAGGTTGTTGTGTGCCTTGGCATAGCGGGGATTTAGGCGCAACGCCTCAGAGTATTGAGCAATGGCCTCATCTTCCTTACCCATGGAAACCAACCCGTTTGCCAGGTTGTTGTGTGCCTCTGCGTAATGGGGATCCAGGCGCAATGCCTCATAGTAGTGAGTAATCGCATCGGCGGTCCTCCCTTGTTTTGCAAGGGCAAGGCCAAGGTTATTGTGTGCCTTGGCATAATAGGGATTTAGGCGCAATGCCTCATAATAGTGGGTGATGGCATCGGCGGTCCTCCCCTGTTTTGAAAGAGCAGCCCCCAGGCCGAATTGTGCTATCTGATTATCAGATGTAACATCAAGTGTATGTCCATAGAGGATAATGCTATTGGCCCAATATCGTGCTTGAAGCCATGTAGTGAGCATGAAGATAAAAAGAAGGGAGACCCCCATTGTCGCCAGTCCAATCTGTTTATGGCGCCATCGAGAAAAAAGGTCAGGCACACCCCAGGCGATGATGATGAACAAACCGATCAATGGGATATATGTAAACCTATCGGCCATGGCCTGATTACCCGCCTGGGAGATTCCACTGACAGGGACAAGGGTCCCGACATACCACAGCCATCCTACCAAAAAATATGGGGATTTGTGGATTCTGCGAACGGCCAGAATGGAAACGCACAAAAGAAGCAGGCATGCCAGCACCGGTTGCCAGGATGGCAGACTGTTGCCGGGGTGTGGGTACAGGACGGCAAGCCTATGGGGCCAAAACATTTTTCCTATGTAAGTTACGTAGGAGACAAGGGCATTTGATATTCGTAGCCCCAGGGAGATATCCTCCACAGGGGCTATGGCGCCTGCTGATCGTTGGACACAAAATGTTACGACGCTTGCGGCCGCCGAAAGGAATAGGAGGGGCAGTTTTTCTATTACTAAATAAGCGATCGCGGGCCGTGAATCCTCATGCCCTCTGGCGTTGGCGGTGGGATTAAACCGAAAACGACCAAGAGGCCAGTAATCCAGAAGCAGCAAGACGAATGGCAGGGTCACAAGCATAGGCTTTGCCATGAGCCCAAGGGCAAAGAGAAAAAAAACGAGGACATAGCTCTTGATGTCGGGACGTTTGACATATCGTGTGTAAGCAAGCAGGGTTAGCATAAAAAATAGGGTGCAAAGGACGTCCTTACGTTCTGTAACCCATGCAACAGACTCGACATGAATTGGATGAAGGGCAAAGAGGGCGGCGACAAAGGCGGTCTTCCACAAGGCGTTTGTCATCCTTTTGAGGAGCACAAAAAGCAGTATAATGTTTACTATATGGAAAAGCAGGTTGGTAAGGTGGTAGCCTCCAGGGCTCAGACCAAAGAGCCCATGATCTACCATTAATGACAGCCATGTCATCGGGATCCAGAGACCGCCCGGGGATCTCGTAAATGCGCATCTGATGCCCTGAGGTGTGAGGCCTGATCGCACGCAGGGATTATTGGTGACATAGACTGGATCGTCACAACTGACAAAACCGTGATTTCTGACCTGCCAGTATACGGCGAGTGTGGCTATGGCCAGAAGCAAACAGACTATGGCATCGAAGCGTATTCGATAAAGGGCTTCCTTTTTGGTGTTTTCGTTTGGCATTATTAGGCAGCTAAAATGTTACGAATAGGTCCTATTGCTTTTTGCCGTTTCGTAGTGGCCCTGCCTTCCCCTGCTGTGTTGCCAATGCCTTTTTGAGGTTATGATATGCCCCTGCATAGTCGGGTCTCATTTTCAAGGCCTCTCGAAAATGTATTATGGCCTCTTTGGTCTTTCCCTCACGGATCAGGGCAACCCCGAGGCAGTTATGCGCTCTTGCATATCCTGGGTCTGTACGCAAGGCAGCGGAATAATGAGAAATGGCCTCGGTTATCCTTCCCTGCCTTGCCAACGCAAGTCCAAGATTGGTGTGAACCTGAGCGCTATCGGGATTTAGGCGCAGTGCCTGAGAATAATGGAGAATGGCTTGATCTACCCTGCCCACGGCAAGCAAGGCATTTGCAAGGTTGTTTTGTGCGTGTGCATCGCTAGGATTTAAGCTCAATGCCTGGGAATAATGGGAAATGGCATCATCAAACCTGCCCAGGGAGGCCAGAGCATTACCAAGATTGTTGTGGAGATCCGCGTCGTTGGGATTTAGGCGTAGGGCCTCGGCATAATGTTTCACCGCCTCTGCAGCCCTGCCGCGGGAGGCTAGGGCAAGTCCCAGGTTGTTTTGTGCCTCAACATAATCAGGCCTTAGGCGTAAGGCCTCAGAATAATGAGAGATGGCTTCATTTGTCCTGCCAGCCCCCGCAAGGCTGAGTCCCAGATTGTTTTGGCCCCTGTAACTTCGGGGGTTCTTGGATACAACATCGGACCAAAGTGTTACCGGATCCTGCCAGACCCTGTTCCTCAGATATGTGGCAGTTCCAAGGGATATAACGGCAATCGAGGAGACAATGACCGGCAAGTATACCTTTTTTGTTAGGCACTGAAACACAACATAGATTATAGCAACTGAAAAGCCAAACATGGGCAGATATAGCCTGTGTTCGAACAATGCATCCCTTATGGGAATTATGCTGGACTCCACTGATAGGGTGATAAAAAACCAGAAAATGCCAAGGCCGATAACAGGTCGCTTTTTTATATTCCACATCCCGACGCCTATGATGCCCATCAAAAACAGAAAGGCGAGAGGGGTGTAACCGTCAAAGAAGCCTCTTTTAAATGGATAAAGGTAGTCGAGATTCTGGTGGATGGGCAGGAGGAGCAATCTAATATAGATGACCAAGACATTGAACTGTGTGCACAGGTAACTCCATCTGCTCACCGTTTTGGTTTCAAATGTAAGGCGCGAGGCGTCCTCAAGCAGCCCCCTGCCTTGCCCCGCTACGGCGAAAAAACCGAAGACATATAGGATGAAAAGCGTCCAAAACAGGCAGGCAAGGGCAAAATAGGGCATCTTCATTTTCCATCCCTGCCACGTTCTATCAATGAAGAGATATTCTACGAGCAATATGACCCCAGGCAGACTCGCCGTATTCTGTTTGCTCAAAAATGCAAGTATCCCGCACGCGATACATAGGGCGTATAAGGCCAAGACGCGGCTTTTTCCTTTTGAGCTATGAGCTATGATTCTTGCCTTTAGATAGAAAAGGACCGACGCCATGTAAAACATGGCGGCCATAGCAGTAGATCTCTGTATGGTGTATGTGACAGCCTGGGTCTGAATGGGGTGGGCTATAAAGATTAAGGCAGTGAATAAGGCCATGATTCTGATTAAAGAGTCGGGAATTTGAGGAACCACGGAATTTGAGCGCTGCTGATAATACCCAGGCTTGTAGTTTGAACGGGTGTCGCGTAAAAGCGTCAAATTGAATATGGTCAAGGCAAGGAAGTAGACGACAAACCCGTTAATGATGTGAATCGTTACATTGACCAAGTGGTAACCAAACACATTGAGTTCGCCAAGCCCGAAATTGATGGCAAATGTTAAATAGACAATAGCCCTGGGTTTTAGGATCTGACCGAGAGAAAGATAATTGGCGAGGTCTCTGAGTTTTGGATTCTTCGCAATGGCGATAATGTCGTCAAAAACAAAAGGCGAGTGGTAGATGTTGCTGTAGATGACAGTAACAATAAGAGCGATTAGGATCAGTGCAGGCCCCGGCCACAAGCTCCGGCTTTTCAGGTTTGAAAGGCGCATTTTTTGATAATACTCGGGTTTCGTTTCCACCAAAAAACCTCTTGCCGTAGCTCAGAACAATGGGATAATCTCAGAGGGACTCATAACACGGATTTATAACCTTGCTCTATTTTTTTTACAACGCTTTGCAAGCTGAAATTTTTTAAGACAAACAGTCTGCCATTATCAGATATATCTTGCCATTTGCTGGGATCTTGCAGGAGAAGAAGCACCTTCTCCACGAAAATTCCTGGATCGTCGGCCACAAAAATGTCTCTGTCCGGCACCGCCTCTATGCCTTCATTCCCTATGGAGGTTGTTACAACAGGCAAGCCGGAGGCCATGGCTTGAAGATTCTTTACTATAATCCCGCCTCCAATAAACAGGGGGGAAACAAAAACAGATGCTTTGAGATAGTAATTTTCTAGATTTTCTACAAAACCAGTTACCACGACATTTTTATCCTCAGCGGAAAGTTTCTTAACCCTTTCATTAGGGCTATTCCCGACTATGTAAAATTTGGCATCTGGAATTTTCTTGCGTATATGGGGCAATATCTTTTTGTAAAAGTATAGCACCGACTCGACATTAACATCTCTATGCATAGCACCGGCAAAAAGGAGAGTTTTTGGCTCACGTTTATGTCCTAAGGCGGGCCTATTATCATATATGGGGTGGGGAACTACATCAATTGTTAAGTTTCTATTCCCCTTCAATAGTATTTCCTTATCCTGCCGTGACCTCGTGAATATCAAATCAAACTTCCGCGTGATATACTTTTCAACTCTTGCAGAAAGCCTCCATCCCAAATAATCAAGGGCTTTTCTGAGGATACCTTTGGAAGCCAGATACCTTCTCCTTGCAGGCTTCGTAATAACATCATGTGCATCCAAGATCATGGGAAGCTTCCTGTTATTCTTAACTAATAATGCAGTCTCCACGTGCTCAACCTGGACAAGATCAAATTTCTTCGTCTTTACAAGCTTATTCGCCCTTAGTCCTAAACACAAGTAAGATGCTGTGATTGAAATCATCGATCTAATGTTTTTCTTCTTCGGAGTCTCAAAAGGCAAGATTTCGATGTGTGAGCAGAATTCTTTCATATCATCTATAAACACAACCTGATGTGGTTCTATTCTGGACAGAAGGTGGATTTCATATCTCTGAGAGAGAGCCTTTATGATCTCGTAAGTGAACTGGCCCCCTGCATGACAGACCTTGGAAAAAGGGAAGAAAGGAGAGATTATTAATACTTTCATTTAATAATGTCCTTTACAGCGCCAAAAACCTGTTGCGGAGTAATCATTTCCATACATGAAGGACTTATATCGCAAGTTGGGCGATAGCAGCAAAGGCAATCAATATCGGCGTATACCTTATTGCCTCTGTCATATAGGTCTATTTCCTCATAAGATGTGGGGCCGAAAAGTGCAATTACCTTCTTTTTCAAAGCTACTCCAATATGGAGGGCTAAAGTATCTCCGGTAACCAAGATATCGCAAAGGTCAAGGAGTGCCCCAAACTCCCTTAATGTATTGTGGCAGCCGGTATCTATGAGAGAACTTTCTTTTTCCACCAGGTATCTGTTTCGGCCTATTTCCTCAGGTCCACCATATAATAGGATTTTCGAGTCCTTGAATTCTTATCTAATCATTCTTATAAGACCAAGATATCCTTGAAGGGGCCACTTTTTGTTCTGCCACCTGGCGCCTGTCCCGGTATTTAAACCGATTAAGAGATTTTTCCTGGAAACGCCATGGGTTTCCGCAAAAGCCTTGGCAAAGGCCCTCCCACCCTCATCAAGTTTAAAGATTATATCGTAACTTGACGGTCTGATGCCGACCATATAATTCATGATTTCTTGATATGTGTTCTTATTAGCCTTTTTTATGTCATCAAAAAGGCCCATTTCAAACCACTTTTCTGCTTCTTTGTTAAAAGGATAAACATAGCCTCTTTCATTATAGCCGAAGCCCTTTTTTACTTTAGCTTTTGTCAGACTGGCAAGGATAGCGCTATTTGCTGAAGCGTCAGGGTTGAATACTAGGTCATACGTTTCGGACTGTATACGAAGAAAAGACTCTTTTGAAAAGTCGAGGACAGTATCAACAAGTCTGTTATTCCGGAAAAGAGGAAGCGCATCGTCTCTTGTTAGCCAGGTTATATGTGTGTTTGTATATTTTTCTTTTAGGCCATGAAGAACAGATGTTGTTCTTAATACGTCGCCAACTGCATCAAGCTTTATGATAAGTATTTTGAAATCAATTTTATCATAATATTTACATCCCTCGCTGTGAACGCCTTCTGCCTTATGCGGTTTGCAGGGAACGTAGGCTCCAAAATGTCGGCAGTCAACATTCACTTTCTTCATGATATTTACCTCGCTTTTGCCTTTGCCATATGATGATTGTGCCATAAGGAGTCAAAATCGCTTTGGACATCATCCAAATTCAGGGCTCCTCATGCGTAACCCCTTTTTTGTCTAACTATGTGGATGATTTAAGAATACCTATTATGCTATCTCACAGCAATAACAAGGGCTTTAAGGGAAAGACTCTCCGCTGTGTAATCATACCTTGACGGTACTCGGATATCCCCGGGCCCGACATTTCATTGTTTGAGGAATCATTACGCACATCGGAAAAAATGAACGTTATGCATATGGGGCATTGAGTTTTCAGAATATATACTGTCTAGGCCGAATAGATTCAATATCTCAATTGCCCTCTTTATCTGTCTACTAGTGATATTTTTTCTCCACCCGTCAACTAGACTATTTCCAGCTATTATTGCGCTGTCCTTCTGAATCGTAGCTGAGACATTTCTTAACTTACAAAAGATCGATTCATCGTAGTGCTTACCAAGAAAGGAGAATAGATCATCAAGTTCTTGTTTGGGACTTTGGCAAAGATTTTCGTAGAAAATCAAATGGAGTTCACCCTCAGAGAATTGCTTCAAAGGAACGTAGTTCTCAATGCACCACAGAAATATGTGCTTGTCGAATGTACCTCTTGCTTCTTCGATTGGTTTTCTAAACGGATCTAAAAAGTCATTCATTAATGCATCTTGGGAAAGAAATTCTTCGAGGTGAGTGCCCCAGTTGAGTTTTAGTTTAGAGTTTGCCACAGCGCAGGGATGTCTTAATATGAGGATGATTGGAAAACCGGGAAAATTTGTATGTATCCATTTAAGCAAGAGATTGGCACGAATGTCTTTTATCAATCTCTTATTAGAAATAAAGGCTTTATTCTGTGCGTCTATCCAGGCACTTTTAACGTTGCCTGATAAAATAGCCTTGGCAGGAGTAATGAAATGTAAGTCTTGATTATCAGGCCTAAGATACTGCCTATATCTAAATTTTCTGCAAATCGTAACTTTGTTCGGCTCAAAAGGCTCGAACATGAAGCGATATTCATTTCTATAATTGATTATATCTGAAATCCAGGTAGTTCCGCTTCTTCCCGTTCCCGCAACGAAAATGCTATTTCTATAATCTGTATTTTGATGGATGAAAAATCGGCTGAAGGTTTCCCTCTTAATTTTGTCAACTAAAATTTTCCAAATCTGGGCACCAGCCATTTTATGAGTTTTCAAAAGGTACTTGTAAAGCCAACTTCGGGATGGTTGAGGATGTAAATTTTTCATGAAGTCTAAGCCTATCCCAATTGCCTAAGAAAAAGTAAGGATTGTATTTGATTCATTCACACTGGGGTCTAGCACGGATTCATTTTCCTTTCTTCCAAGGAGGAATAGAGGCGGCCAATGTCGTAAAAGCCAAAGGACCATAATGACCTTGTGTAAGCCTCTCTAACAGTCTGCTAGTCATTGAGGTAGACTTCCTCATAGCTGCTTATTTTCGAAAAGCCACACCTCCGTGGAACCACGAAACGGCGTATCAAATTGCTTGTGTTCAACTAAGCTTAATCTTCCATTTAAGAAAGAGACAAAGTTTGTATCGGGTATTCTATAAGCACTTATGTACCATATATATTTTGGTCTTTGTTGACTAAGAAGTTCACTAACCTTTGGTATATCTTCTTGTTGACCTGCAGTCAGCGTAATTCTCCTTGGAGATCTTTTTCTCTCATAATAATAGTTAAAGTAGTCTGGGCGCCAAGAGTACCCAATAATTAATGAATTAACATAAAGGTGGTCACGATTGAGAACAAACTCGACTGCTTGCCGGAATTGGGTCTTATGCGGTTTAGAGTAGTAATTCATGATAAAAACAAGATGGGAAAGCAATAAGCCAGATATTATAAATGATAGAACAGACGGGTTTTTAACACGAAGGGGCAATTGTGTTATTGATCTAGAGAGTAAAATATAAGCAGCAGGAAGAGAAATGATGAGATTTTTGTACGTCAAGATAGGGGCCGATAATATAGATTTTATATACGCCCCGATAAATGGAACAAAAAGCCATAATATGAGGAGCAAGCCAGGAGATAAAAGGGAGACCTTTATATTATTATA
>Ga0307425_1000607_pt1 | contig 22402 bp, 15 predicted proteins | sample SalMarWE160330MG_FD_202152 | JGI IMG/M metagenome (GOLD analysis project Ga0307425, IMG submission 202152) | Salt marsh sediment microbial communities from the Plum Island Ecosystem LTER, Massachusetts, United States - WE1603-30 | ecosystem: Environmental > Aquatic > Marine > Intertidal zone >...
ATATCTGAAATGTAAGATGATATTTCTTCCTTCTTCTTTAAATTTGTTCTGATAGTCTCTATATCAATAAAAACGGCTGAAAGGTGGTCATCTATATTCTTTAAATACTGATCAATTGTTTTTTTCTGATCAGTCAAAGTATTTATAGTTATGCTGGCAATATTATTATTTGCGTATTCAACATTCTGCTGAATTTTATCCAGTTGATCTTCAAGAAAATCTTTATTGATTACAGGTTCTTTAGATAAAGAATATATAACCTTTGCTGCTTCTGAAGAATGATTCAGGTTTAATGTAAGTAATGTAGAATAGTATTTTATCAGGTTATTATCAGGTGAATGCGATACGTAAGTAAATCCAGCCACTATGCTCACTAAGAGAACGAATATAAAAATGCTTAATGTCTTCATCATTTACCTCCTTGAGTTTGAAAAACAATTAATAAATCACTTTTACTTTCTTATCGTCAAATTATTTTCGACAGAAAACGCATCTGTTCTATATCTTACAAGATTTTCAGCTACATCCTTTTGAACCTGAGATTTAACATATCCCTCTAAAATTACTCTTCCGTTATTTACAATTATATGTATTGGTGGATTTTTTATGTACTGCAATCCCTGGAACATCGGATTGTTATAAATTAATTTTGCGATTCTGATTCCAAATTCTTCCGGTCCGAATGTATTTTGCATTTCATTATTGACACTTTTTATACCCGGAATTTTTTCAATTTCTGACTGAAATTGACTTTTAAGCCACGGTAAATGAACCCAGCCTTTAAGAGTAACAACTCCGTTGTCACTGCTTACCGATAGCCAATCGAAAATGGTGTAAAAAAGGTTAGACTGAATTTTATCCATGATTGTCTGTGTAAGTTCTGAGTCGGCAATATTTGGAATTTCAACATTTAGGTTATTTACAATCGTATAATTCTCATCAACAGACTGAGCTTCAACTTCAGCCTGATTTTTATCATTCAGAGTCGGCACTGTTCCTGAAAGAATTATGTTGTTACCATTTACCTCAACTTTAATGTTGTCGTTATTCAACAAATGTGCTTGTGCCAGTTTGTATTGGACAAAGATTTTTAAATTGCTGGGTGAAACTGTTTGCCCGTGATCTTGTGCGAAGGATAAAGTTGTGGATAATCCTATAATAAATAATATTAATAGAATACTTTTTAGAATTGATTTATTTGTAGTTTTCATTTTTAACCTCATATCTTAATTTGTTAATAATAATCTAACCGTAATTAAATCGTAGCAGATGTTTGAATAATTTAGTTTCTTTCCTTTTTAGTTAAAATGAATAATTAAAACTTAATTCTATTTACAATTATTAAGACGAATAGCGATTGAAAAAGTTCGGATTTTTATTCTGATTGACAGCAAAGCCTTGTATTTATCAACAAATTGTAATAGAATTCTTAAAAGATCTATTCTTGACATACAGGTAATCAATTCTTATTTTTGTTTTGCCACAGTCAAATAATAATATGACGGTGGCAATTTTTTTTATTAAAACCGGGAATTACAATGGCAGACGGAAACTTTGTATATCTTACCAGGGAACGAATAGTTGAGATAGAAAAAGAGCTAAAAGAAATGAAGACCAATGGGAGAAAGGAAATGGCTGAAAAGATAGCCGAAGCCCGTGCTCATGGGGATCTTTCTGAAAATGCGGAATACGATGCAGCGAAGGAAGAACAGGGTTTGTTTGAGCTAAAAATTTCTAAAATGGAAGACGTTCTTTCTCGCGCCCGTGTTATAGATCCTTCCCAATTCGAAAATGGCAAAGTACATATTTTATCCAAAGTAAAAATCAAGAATCTTAAGAATAATAAAATTTTCAATTACCTTCTTGTATCTCCCGAAGAAGCTGATTTTCAGGCAGGAAAAATTTCCATCACGTCTCCGGTAGGAAAAGGATTGCTTAATACTCAACTTGGAGATAAGATTAAAATAAACGCTCCTGCTGGTATTCTGGAATATGAGATTATTGAAATTAATTAATAATTTATCCTTCTGTTACTCTCCACGTTATAAAATATATTTAAGAAATGTTTTTGCTTAATTTTGTAGTAAATAAATCATACCTGAATAATTTGGGCAGATAAATATACTTCCCGAAAAAATGACAAAAACCTTTGAACAAAAAACTCTTAAGTTTATTGATGCAAACAACCTTGTTGAAAAAGGTGATAAAGTTCTGGTTGCATTCAGTGGTGGAGCCGACTCTGTTTTCTTGCTTAACTTTTTACTTAAGTTTAAAAGGCGACTTGGAATCGAACTATCGGCTTTTCATTTAAACCATAAACTTCGTGGAAAATCTGCGGACCAAGAGGAAAAATTTTGTTCTGACTTCTGCAAAAAAAATAAAATTGAATTTCATAGTGTTTCCAAGGATATAAAAGCTTTAGCCAGAAAGAAGAAAATTTCAGTAGAGGAAGCCGGACGTGATATAAGGTATGCGGAGTTATTAAAAACTGCGAAAAAATGTAATGCTGAAAAAATTGCAACTGCTCATAACTTAAGTGACAATGCCGAAACCATTCTTCTCAATTTTGTAAAGGGCACCGGAATTAAAGGGCTCGCGGGAATACCTGTCAGCAGAAAAAACATCATCCGCCCGATTCTTTGTTTGAGTTCCGATGAGATAAGGAAATATCTTAACGCAAATAAAATTTCTTACAAGGTTGATAAGAGTAATTTTAGTAATGATTATGAAAGAAGCTTTCTCAGGAATGAAATCATTCCAAAACTAAAACAAAAATTAAATCCGCGTGTAGAGGAAAAGATTACCAACACAGCCACAATCCTGAAAGATGTTAATTCATTCATTGAAAACCAGGTAGTTCAGATTGGCCAAAATATTGCCAGGTTTGATGGTAAAGAGCTCGAAATAAATGTAAAAAAAATCTCAAAACTCGATGTTGGTTTTCGCAGTATTTTATTTAAATCTATATTAGAGAAAAACTTTAAGATTGATTTGGACTCAGAAAATATTAAAGCTCTTGTTGAACTGGTTAACTCTCAAACCGGCTCAATGATTCATTATAAGGAAAACGTCGTTGCATTCAAAGACAGGGATTTACTAATAATCAGCAGACATTCAAAAAAAAGTAACCAGAGAATTAATAAGAAAATTAGGATTGGTCAGAAACTGAAAATTGATGACAAGTGGATTTCTATTGAAGAAATCAACAAAAAAAATGTTAAGTTCATCAACGATAAATCGGTTGAATTTATTTCAGGCGACTTGCTGGAAAATGTTTTTGAAGTAAGAAAATGGAAAGCCGGGGATAAATTCCAACCAATCGGTATGAAAGGAACTAAAAACATTTCCGATTATCTGTCTGATGAAAAAGTTTCCTCACAAAGTAAAAAGGGGAATCTTGTTTTGACTAATTCCGGAAAAATTGTCTGGGTAATAGGATTACGAATTGACGAGCGATTTAAAGTTACTCCAGATACAAAAAAAATTCTTAAGCTTGCAATTAATCAGGTGTAATAATGTCAGGGAAAATAACAATCGGTGAAGATGAATTTATCCCTTTATTTTCTGAAGAACAGGTTCAAAACAGAATTAAAGAACTGGCGCTACAAATTTCTGCGGATTATAAATTAAAAGTTCCCATCTTTATCGGGGTATTGAATGGCTCATTTCTTTTTATGTCTGATCTGATTAGATATCTGACTATAAATTGTGAAATAGACTTCTTTAAGCTATCAAGTTACGGCGATGAAAAAATATCCTCAGGTAAGGTGGAATTGATTAAAGAGCTAAATTGCGAAGTGAACGATAGAGATATTATAATTGTTGAAGATATTGTCGATACCGGGCTTTCAATCAAATATATTGAAGAACTTTTTGCAGAAAAAAAACCCGAAACCATGAAGGTAATTTCTCTTTTGGTTAAACCGGGAAGCCTTAAATATGAAGTGAAAATTGATTATATTGGATTTAATATTCCTGACAAATTCGTCATAGGTTACGGTATGGATTATGCTCAGAAGTACAGGAATTTGCGTGGGATTTACGTCTTAAATGATAAAGGAGAATAAGTTTTTAATGGATTTGAACGTAATAAAATTATTTATGGCTGATAATAAAAATGAAAAACAGCCTCCGAAAGGTCCTAAAGGTCAGGGTCCAAACCGACCGGATGATAATTTTGACTGGTCAAAAATAATTCGAATGGTTCTGGGTTGGGGTGCAGTGATTTTTGCTGCTGTTATTGTTATGCAGGTGCTAAAAACCGGACAGGAAAATTATGTTGATGTTCCTTTTGCTGAATACCGCAAACTTTTAGATGAAACAGGCAAGATTAGAGAAGCAACAATTACTAAATCAGATGTTAATGATTATTACTTCCGTGCTAAATTAACAGCGGAAACTTCTGTTAACATTGATGGTACGCAAACTAAAGTTAAAGCGATCTCTGTGTACATTCCTGAGCCAATAATTAAGGAAGAAGAAGCTGTCTGGAAAGAAAAGGGAATCAATTATTCTTTTGATAAACAATCCAGTGAATGGCTTAACATACTAATTGGTTTTCTTCCGTGGGTTCTTATAATAGCAATCTGGGTAATTATAATGAGGCGGATGCAGGGACAAAGTGGTGGCTCAAGAGGAATATTTTCGTTTGGTAAAAGTAAAGCCAAGCTCATTAGTCAGTCGGGCCAGAGAGTCACATTCCGTGATGTAGCAGGTGCAGACGAAGCTAAAGTTGAGCTTCAGGAAATAATTGAATTCCTGAAAGAGCCAACAAAGTTTCAGAAGCTTGGCGGAAAAATTCCTCGCGGTGTTCTTCTTTTAGGACCTCCGGGAACTGGTAAAACCCTCCTCGCACGTGCCGTTGCAGGTGAAGCGGGAGTTCCGTTTTTCTCTATAAGCGGTGCTGATTTCGTTGAAATGTTTGTCGGTGTTGGTGCAAGCCGTGTAAGAGATCTGTTTGATCAGGGGAAGAAGAATGCGCCATGTATTATTTTTATAGATGAAATTGATGCCGTTGGAAGGCACAGAGGTGCTGGACTTGGAGGTGGACACGATGAGCGTGAACAAACCCTTAATCAATTACTGGTTGAGATGGATGGTTTTGAACAGAATAGCGGAGTGATAATTATTGCAGCAACCAACCGTCCAGATGTTCTTGATCCTGCCTTGTTAAGACCCGGCAGGTTTGACAGACAGGTTGTTGTTGACAGACCGGATGTGAAAGGAAGAGAGGGAATTCTAAAAGTACACACCCGTAACATTCCACTGGATGCAAAAGTCGACTTGGAAGTACTTGCGAAAGGCACACCCGGCTTAGCTGGTGCAGACCTTGCCAATCTTGTAAATGAAGCTGCTCTTCTTGCAGCCAGAAAAAATAAGAAAAAAGTTGAGATGCTGGATTTTGAGGAAGCTAAAGATAAAGTTATGATGGGAATGGAAAGAAAGAGCCTCATCATCTCGGAGGAAGAAAAGAAAACAACCGCTTACCATGAAATTGGTCATGTTCTTGTTGCCCGGATGATACCAGAAGCTGATCCGGTTCATAAGGTAACAATTATTCCCCGTGGACGTGCATTGGGTGTTACCAGCTATCTTCCTATTGATGAAAAGCACACTTACTCAAAAGAATATCTTGAGGCTATAATTACTTATGCGCTTGGCGGCAGAGCTGCTGAAAAAATAGTTTTCGAGCATTACACCACAGGTGCCGGGAACGATATAGAGAAAGCTACGAACATTGCCCGCAAGATGGTTTGTGAGTGGGGTATGAGCGATAAAATGGGACCGATGAGTTATGGTGCAAAAGAAGAAGAAATATTTTTAGGCAGGGAAATACAAAAACATCGGGATTATAGTGAAAAAACCGCCATCGATATTGATGAAGAGATTCGTTCAATTATCAACCACGGAATGAACCGGGCAGAGAAAATTTTAATGGATAATATTGATCTGCTTCACAAACTTTCTAAGGAACTTCTTGAACGTGAAATTTTGGATTCAGAGGAAATAGAAAAAATAATTAAAGGCGAAGAGCTTCCGCCCATACTTGCTGATGAAAGTAAAAAGAAAGGTGAAGAAATTCCCGAACACGTTAAAGCTATGATTCAGCAGCGTAAGCAAAAGGACACTCCCGTAAAAGATGACGCAAATTGATAATGGTACGATTAAGTACAAAGATGAATTATTCCGGAAATTAATTCATCTTACTTCACTATCAATTCCAATTGTTTATTATTTTATTTCGAAGGGAACAGCTTCACTTATTCTGGCAATTCTTACGGGGCTTGCCTTAATTATTGATTTAACGAGATATCTTCATCCGGAAATCGGAAGAATATTTTATAAGATTTTCGGTTTTCTACTCCGCCCGCATGAGCTTGATCACAAAAAGAAAAATCTTAATGGTGCTACGTATGTCCTTATTTCTGCGCTCATTAGCGTTCTTATTTTCCCTAAAGTAATTTTCATCAGCGCATTCTCAATACTAATTATCGGCGACTCACTTGCAGCACTTATAGGCAGAAAATTTGGTAAAAGAAAATTTCTCTTTAAAAGTTTTGAGGGAACTTTAACCTTTTTCATTAGTGCATGTATAGTGATTTTATTTACACCTAAAATTAGCGGGTTCAAAGAAGAGTATTTAATTGGGTTTATAGGTGCATTTGTGGGTGCCATAGTAGAAAATATTTCGTTTAGATTAATCGATGATAATTTATCAATTCCTCTTTCGGTTGGATTTACGATGTGGGGTTTATATCTCGCAATGTTACCCAATCTGGAATTAATACTGTCAAACGTACCGAGGTAGTTATGAAAATATTTTTATTTATATCATTAATATTTATTGCTTTTGTTCTTAATTCCTGCGAATCTAAAAAACCGGCAAAAGGTTTTGAAGATGAAATTTATGTTGTTGCAGATTCAGTAGAGTATGAACAAATGCGTGAGTCACTTCAGACGGTACTTGAAAAGGAAATATCAACTCCGCAGCCAGAAAAATTATTTACTCTTAAAAGAATTAATTTATCACAGCTTGATAATAATGAAAGGGTTAAAAATCTTATCATTGCCGCTCCTTTGAATTCTGGCAGCCAGACTTCAGAATACATTAATGCTGTTGTTGATTCTTCGGTTAAATCAAAGCTTGAAACAGATTCTAGTTTTGTTGTTTATAAGTATGACCTTTGGGCAAAAAACCAAATAGTAGTTGTACTTTCAGCACCTACTGTTCAGGAACTCAATTATAAAATCTTAAAAAATTCAGATAATCTTCTTTATGCTTTCCAAAAAGAATCTGATGAAAGACTGTTCAGCAATCTATACAATCCGCATTATGAACAAAAGAAAATTGAAGGAAAATTTTTGAAAGACTATGGATGGGTAATTTATGTCCAGGCAGATTATGTAGTTGCATTAAATAAACCCGAGGACAAATTTGTTTGGTTGAGAAGATCGCCGGGAAGCGATATGGAACGCTGGATATTTATTCACTGGATTGATAACGCAACACCGGATTATCTTACACAGGATTCAATTAAAGTTATAAGAAACAGACTAACGAAGAAATTTTACCAGACGATGGATGATTCATCATACGTCGTAGTGGCAGCGAATGATTTTGTTGTTAAAGAAGTAAATTTTAATGGAAAGTATGCTTTGTTCACACAAGGATTATGGGAGCTTAATATAAAAGGAATGGGCGGTCCTTTCGTAAATTATTTTTTCTATGATGAAAAACAACAACGAATTTATATGATTGATGGTTCGGTTTATGCTCCGAAGTATTACAAGAGAAATTTAATTCAGCAGATGGATGTTACTCTTCAATCATTCAGAACGGAAGCAGAACTTTCTAAAGAAAGAAAAGAAGATCTTCTGGACGCAGTTAAGGACTAGTCTTTCAATAAATTTTGCAATGCAGGGTGCAGGGGGAAACCGGGGAGATCATTTAGTATTTTCTTAAGACATATTTTAGCCCGATCTGTGTGTCCGTATTTAACTTCATAAAAAGCTCTATCCGAAAGCATCTTACCGACTATATTTTGAATGTTTTCAATGTAGACATTTTTATTTGAAGCAATCCTGATTTTAAAATCTGGATCGGGTGCAGCAACATAATCATTTGTTGTAGTCACTTTATAAAAAAATAAATAAGGAACCAAAGAATATCCTTCGGGAATTCTGAATTCACCTCTTTTCATTTCCTGTTCAATAAGTTCAGGTCCGATAAAGTAATCTCTTTTATCAATGTTAGTGGTAATTAATTTTGTCATTATTGAACGATACAAATTTTCCAATCTGTTTGCATCAAATGTTTCATCTCTTTCAAAAGGCTGGAGAGCAACTAAAAACTGCTTAACTTCATTTCTAACTCCGTTTAAAACTTTCGGATCCCGATGATTTAGTTGATTATAATACCACGACCTTCTCAACAATTCCTTATCTATTACTGTAACATCCTTTCTGTAATCATCCACATATTGATAATAATTAGCTGCAGAAACAAAATAATCCCATTGGTAGCTGAATATGATTGAATTTTCGGGTACGCCATTCAGAGATGCTTTTGTATAATCTTCAAATGTATAAATCCCGCTCTGGTTTACATGTAAAAAATTAAAATAAAATTGAACTGCAACCAGAACCGAAATAATAATCATTGCATAATTTTTTGGAAGTGTTTTCATTTCTAAAATTTTCAGAACGCCAAAAGCTGCTAAGAAAGAAAGCATTATAAAAGCAAGCAGAAAGTATGAATCAATATCATATATATCATAGTTAATAGAATAAAGCACGGTAAACGCGAACGTTATGAAGATAAAAAGGAATAGTTTTTTTGCTTTAAAAATTAAAACAGACAATCCGATTAAGGCGAGCAATAAGCCAACATAAAACTCTTCGGGCAGAATGTTAAAAAAATGATTAAGCTGTTTACCTGCCGAGTCAAACGAAGTAAATAACCAGACCTGATACTGTTTACCACTTATGTGCCTGTAAATTCTTTCCCAATCAATTGGATTTCCCCAATTCAGTAATGGGTTTTGAGAAGCCCGGATGGGCAGATAAGAATAGATCAAAATTAGAACAGGCAAGAAAAATAAAATCATTATTGCGAGTTTCTTAAAACTTGCTGAATTGAATTTGTATCTCGAGAAGTACAAGTAAGCTGTTCCCGGCAGGATAAGCAGAGTGGTCATATGATTTGTAAAACCAAGTGCGAGAAAAAATGAAAATACCAACCAATTAATTAATCTATCATTTGCTAATGAACTTACATAAGCTTTAAGAAGGAAAAAGATGATGAGTGTTATTAATAAAAGATGAAGTGAATAAACTTCAACGGATGTACTTTGAAACCAGAACGTTCGGCTGAATGCAAGTATCAATCCTCCAAAAACTGCGGCCAGTAATTTCAGATTCTCAGGTATTTCTGCAAGCTTCTCAGTCTTTTCAACTTTCTCTTTACTTTTCTTTTTATCTTTTTTGGAAGATTCTTTTTGAACCGCACTTTTGTTTTTAAATGACGATAAATTATCCAGACAAAATTTAATCGTATAACTAAACACACCAATGGCAGCAGCACAATAAATTGCAGCGAGAATATTTAATTGAAAAATTTTTGTAAAGGGGAGCGGAATAAGCGAAAACAAATAGCCAACAATTGTGAACAACGGGTAACCCGTTGGATGAGCAATACCAAGTGTTGCCTGAACTGCCGCTAGTTCTCCTGAATCAATCTGAACAACTGAAGGTGCAGAGGTAATTATGTAAATAATGAATACAAACAGGGAAACCAGCCAATAAAAATATTTTTTTATGAATGCCATCTGTTACTTCTTCAACACAATTTCTGAAAAATACTTTCTGTTTACTTTGAGAACAGAATCGAGTTTTGTTTTAAGCATATCTCCATTTTCGAATTTTATTATCCGGGCAAGTTTATTATATCGCTTCTCATCATTGGCTATCTTCGAAGAACTGCTGTTAAAGATCAGCTGGTTAAAAATTTCTAATTTCTTTAAGAAAATGTAATTATCCGCAAGCTCATTTAAAACTTTTTTATGACTTTTAAGCTTGACTAGAAATTCAGAAATTGATTTTCCGATGAAATCACGTTGTTTATCCTTTCTAGAGAGAAATAAAAAATGAGTTATATATTCAATATCAGCTAAACCACCGGGATTCTTTTTGAGGTCAACTAATTCCATTTCTGCGGGGAAACTTGAAAGTGACTTTGCTCTCATTTCACTTATTTCTTTTAATACTTCTTCCTCTCTTAGTTGTGAAAGCAGTTTCAGATATGATTCGACTAAATTGTTGAATAACTTTTTATTCCCGCAAATAAACTTAGCTTTTAAAAATGATTGCAGCTCCCAAATGCGTGCGCGCTTGTTTAAGTATTCAATATATTTTTCAAAGTCCCAGACCAACTGACTGCTTTCTCCTTCGGGTCTGAGTCTGCAATCAACCGGAAAAGGAGCAAGCTCTTTCTTCAAAATTCCGAGCAGTTCCTGAAAATCTTTTTGAATATTTGGATATTTAGTCGATTCCTTCACTGCAAAAATCAAATCAATATCCGAAGCAAATGACATTGTCTTCATACCGGTGCTACCGAGAACAATAATGAAATAATCGCTCTTCCATTTCTTTTCCACAGCATAAATCTCTATCGATGAACGAATTTTTTCAATTATTGTGTTGCTTAATAAGTTTGAGGCAGATTCTGATTCTATTAGTCCTAGTGAAAGTTGCACACCGAGGTTAAATAGCAGGTCTTTGGGTCTAACCTTCTCCAAATTATTTTTATTTACTTCCCTTAAAAAATCTCTGCTCAAAAAACGCTCACGCAAAATTTTATCTTCTGCAAAAAGATCAATTACCATCTGAGATTGTTCGCAAAGAGTCAGGAAAATTGTCATGAAATTTTCATCTGTGAATTCATCGTACCAGATTGAAGGGAAGTTAGCTTGTTTTATAACACGAACGAAATTAGAAAGGCAAAGATCTGGATCATCAGCGGTTAACAAATATTCAAAAATACTTTCTTCTATTTTGCTGAATGCTTCAAGTGATTTTTTATCAAACTTTCGGCTGACAGTTAATCCTTTCCCTTCTCTCAAAAATGAAATATCATTCAGTGCTCTTTGTGTATTACTAAATTTGATTTGCCGAAATATTTTATCTTTTGATGAAAATGTTTTTTCATCTCCGACTACGGAATTAAATATTAATCTAACCTTTTCCCTGAATTCTTTTATCTTTTCTTTAAACTCGTTTAGGTCTTTGAAGCCAAGATAAAAGCTTAATTTTTCAGCAATCTCACCACTTACGGGAATAGTGTGAGTCTGTGCGTTATTCATCAGTTGAAGAAAGTGTTCGATCTTTCTGTATAAAATATATGCAGCTCTCAAATTATCTTCTTCATTTTTTGTCAGAAGAATAGCTTGTTTTAATTTTTTAAGAGCAGCAAGTGTGTTGCCTGTTTTTAATGATTCGTTTTTTCCTCCGTTGAGAAGCTGCAATGCCTGAACAATGAACTCAATATCTCTTATTCCACCCGGGATTAACTTTATATTATCTTCTCCGTCAATTTCGCGTTCAATTATTTGTTTGAGCTTTTTCATCTGTTCAATTGGTGAAACATAATGTGAAGCCGGATAAATAAAATTATCAATGTAATTTGTGAACTTTGAGTAAAGTTTTTCGCTGCCGCCAAGAAACCCGGCTTTTATCAGCATTTGTCTTTCCCAATCGTTACCCCTGCTTTCGTAATAATCCAGATATTCTCTTAAGCTTCTGCAGACAGATGAGCTTTTACCATCAGGTCTGAGTCGTAAATCTATTCGGTAAAGAAAACCCACTTCTGAAGAAGAACATTTTTCCAGGAAAAGCTGAATTGTTTCGGAAAGAATTTCACTGTAATACCTATTGCCGATTTTACTTTCTTTATCGTAAAAAATAATAAGATCAATATCTGAGCTGTAATTCAATTCATCGCCGCCAAGTTTTCCTAATGTGATGATACAATATGAGCGATTAATCTTTTCAATCTTATATTTATTAAGAATGTATTGATAGCACTCTAAAAACAATTGAGAGGATAAAGTCCTTGCAAGAATTGAAAGTTCGCTGGTTATCCCTTCAAGATTTTTTTTACCATAAATATCTTTTAATCCGATTCGAAGCAGTTCTCTACGTTTTAATGAATTTAATGCGTGTGTTTTTCCGTCAAGTGAATTATACCTGGAAATTGTTTCTTCTGTTTCATCGATAAATGATCCTCGTTCGATAGTCAAATTTAAATTCGAAAGATTAACTACCATGTAAAAATATTCTGGGTTAAGAACTAAAATATCACTCAGGTAATTGCTGTTTGACGCAATGGTGACAAGTATTTCGACGTAATGTGGATAATTCAAACATTCATTCAGGAAGAAGAATTTATCAAACATTCCATTTACTATTCTCAACAGATTCGATTCAGAGGTGTGGGTAAAGAAGTGTTTCTGAATTTCAGACCCAAAAAGGGTTAGCAGCTTTTCAAAATCCATTTCAGAAAGATAACCCGCTGAAAAACCAGCAAGTTCTTTTATAAAATCATCTGAAAGTTTTGTTAATCGCAAAGAAGTTTAGCTCTTAAATTCAAATAATCAATTATTATTCAAATTTAAGTATAAATCAGTTTGTTAGCACTTTTGGTTCAGAGAATATTGCTTTAAGAGATAAGTATTTATTTCTATTTCTCTATTACTATTTGATCGCTCGTCGCTCCTAATTTTGTTAACACATTCTGAATATCCTTCACAAACTTATCAGGTCCGCATATATAAAAATGCTGCTTAAAATTAGTTACAATTTTCTTAATGAAGCTTTCATCAATTTTCTGATTGTAATATTTTTCAGAATGCTCACGTGTAATGACATTAATGAAATTTTTCCCGAGCATTTTTTCAAACCCTTCTTTTAGAATGATATCCTTTTCTGTTTTGTTTGAACAGATAAGTTTATTGTCTGCAATTTTTCCATCTTCAAAAAGCTGTCGGAAAATTGCAATAAAAGGAGTCACGCCAGCGCCACCAGCAAAAAACACACCCGGTCCATTATAATTAATAGAGCCCCAAACATCATGAATTATTAACTCGTCTCCCGTTTTTAATTTCCCAAGCTCTTTTGTAAGGCCTTCCACTTCATCGTATATTTTTATTGTAAATTCCAGTTCAGGATCTTCGTTCAATGAAGTAAATGTAAACGGACCCTTGCCAATCTTCTCTTCCATACCTTTAATTGTTACCTCAGTAGCTTGACCGGGAATGTATTTGTAACCCTCTGGTTTTTCGACACGAAATCTTTTTACATCGTGGGTAACATATTCAGTTTTTAAAATTTTTACTTGATGATTTTCCATTTTTTTCCTTTCCGAGATTATTATGTTAAAAAGTTAAGATAAAATTTTTTAATTAAAATGCAATTAATAACCATATCAGATTATTATTAATAAAAGATTGCAAATTATGCTTATACAGCTTTCAAGAAAGAAAACCAGATTTAATAAAAATCCATTAATTCCTTTAAAAACTTGCATTTTTAGACGATTTTTTTATTTTATTATATGTAGAAGGTGTCGTTAAAATGAATTTTATTACGACGAACTATGAATAATTATTAAGAAACACAGGAGGACTGTATAATGGAAAAGAATCAAAAAATTGTAGAAGAACTTCACAAGGCATACTGGGCAGAAATTGAAACAGTAATGAATTATCTTGCCCACGCTACAAATCTAGATGGCGTTTCAGCTGAAGAGATAAAGGATAAGCTCAATAGTGAAATTACTGATGAGCTGGGACACGCAAAGAGAATTGCCTCAAGAATAAAAGAATTGAATGGTTTAATATGTGGTTCTGATACCTTTGAAGCGAACCAGAAAACACTTCAGGCTACAGATGATACTACTGATATTAAATATGTTATCGCTGGTGTGATCGATGCTGAAAATGATGCAATCAATACTTACAAAAAAATTATTAGTCTTGCTGAAGGAGAGGATTACGTAACTCAAGACCTTGCAACTCAGATTCTTGCAGATGAAGAATCTCATAAAACAGTTTTTGAAGGATTTAAAAAAGAATTGTTGGTTGCAAGCTAAATCTATTCTGAGGTTAGAAGTTATTGGATTGTATATAATTATTTAGCAATCCAATAACTTTAAATATATTATTTACATATTAAACTTATTTATTAGTTTTTTCTTTAGCTCCAAAACTTCTTTTGAAACTGAAACCTGGTAAAGATGAGGATTAATTAATCTTTTCACTCCAAAATCCAGATTATCAAGATCTTTTTTTCTTATCTCTCTCATCTTTTGAATTGACGGGAATTCATATTTAACCTCGCCGTCCCTTATTACTTCAGTCAACAGAGGTTCCATACTTAAAATATTTTCCTTCCGTATAACTCTTCGTTCTTCATCCTTAAGGATATTAATTAAAGTGAGGTTATCAGCTTTATCGGGTGTTTCATGATTTAGGCAAACAAGATCAGCGGTTGCTTTGCCTGCTTTTTCAATTATTCTCCACACTTGTTTTTCTCCGGGCAGAGTCATTTTTTTAGATGACTCCGATATCTTTAATGTCGGCAGCCATTTTCCATCATCTTTAACTGCTGTTAATTTATACACTCCGCTGAGTGATGGATCTCCTGATGAAGTAATTAAATGAGTTCCGACTCCGAACATAAGTCTCTTTATTATTTTGTCAGCATCTGCTCTGAAAGAAGAAGCTTCAGCGATAATTTGTGAAATTATTTGCCAGATCCTCAGTTCATCAAGTTCGTTTGACAAAACAATTTTTGCATCAGTGAATCCTGCTTCATTTAAATAAATAGAACACTTAATTGTTAAATAAGCCAAATCTCCCGAATCTAATCTTATGCCAACAGGTTTGTGTCCTTTTCTTTTTAACTTTTCAAATACTTTCACTGCATTCGGCAGACCACTTTCAAGAGTATCAATTGTATCAACGAGAAGAATGCAATCGTCGGGATATAAATCTGCGAAGGCTTCAAATGCTTCAAGCTCACTTTTGCCGGAAGCCAGATACAATTGAACCATACTGTGAGCGTGAGTTCCTTTGGGAGGAAAACCAAGCTCGTATGAAATTCCTACGTTGGAAGAAAAATCCGCACCCCCAATTAACGCTGCACGTGTACCAGCAATTGAACCTCGATCGTGACCGCGTCTTGTTCCAAACTCAAGTATCGATTGATCTTTTACAATCTCTTTTATTCTTGATGCTTTTGTTGCAATTAATATCTGATAGTTTATCTGGTTTAAAAGTGCAGTCTCCATCATTTGTAGAATTGCAAGAGGACCTTTCACAACTGTTATTGGCACATTTGGATGAATAACTCTTCCCTCAGGAATAGAGTTCAGATTAACCGAAGAAAAATTTCCATTCTCTTTAAGCCACTTTAAAAAGTCTTCCGAAAAAAGTTTCTTACCCACAGAAGTTTTACTTTGTTTCAATAATTCGATATCGTGATCAGTGACCGAAGTATTCATCATCCAATCAACAAACCATTCAAGTCCGGCATTTATACAATAACCAGCTTTATGTGAACCGTAATCCGGATTGCTTCTAAAAAAATGTTCAAACTGGACGGTTTGATTATGCAATCCCATCTTAAAATAGAATTGTGCCATAACCAGTTCATATTGGTCGATAAAAAGAAATCCTTCGGTGACTTCCTGATTGAATTTTTTTAACATAATCTTTCTCTTATTTTAATCAATGACATTCAGTTTTAAGTTGGAATTAAAATAACGATTTAATTTGATATTTTCTTGAATATATTTTACATAAAAAATGATGAAGATAGAAGAGTATTTATTATTTGAAGGAGAAATGTTATGAGCTTTAATTTTATTCCCGAAGCAAATGTGGAAGTGCCTGAGTTAAAATTTGAAAAGGAAGTTTTGCTTAATCCCAATCAAACTGCATTAATTATTGTCGATATGCAAAATGATTTCGTACGGGAAAACGGAAGTCTTTATGTTCCTGCTGCTAATGAAACAGTTAACAATATTAAAGGACTGATTGAGAAGGCAAGAAAGAAAAATGTGAGAGTTGTCTACACACAGGATACTCATTTTGATGGAGACAAAGAATGGGAAATCTGGCCGGTTCATTGTAAAAGAGGAAGTGACGGCTGGAAAATTATTGATGAGCTAAATCCAGCCGAAGGAGAAATGGTTTTTGAAAAGAATCGCTACGATGGATTTTATGAAACTCAGCTTGAACATTATTTAAGTCACGTTTGGGGAATTAAAAATCTCGTAATTGTCGGAACGGTAAGCAGTATTTGTGTTCTACATACTGCTGCTTCTGCAGGATTGAGATGGTACAACCTAATTATTCCGGCAGATGGAATTTCTGCTCTAACAGAATTCGATCAGGCGATGACGTTGAGACAAGTGTCATTTCTCTACGCGGGGAAAATTGTGAAGAGTTGTAGGGATATTTCGTTCGAAGTTGGGAAGTAGTTATTCGAATAGAATGTAATTAATTAAATTGGCGTAAATTATAAATTTCCTCAATCTTCAACTTCCATTTAATAAACATTTTAAAGGTTGATCAATTTTTAGCGAAAACTAAGCTGGAGATTCCGGATCGGAATCCGGAATGACAACCCGTAACATCCCCTAGTTTATCCCAATCCTTTCTAAGTAATTTTTGTTAAATTGCATTTCAAAACTTCAATGAGTATGTTAAACGCACTATTATAAAGGAGTTAGGCACTGAATGTTAAACATCGTAAAGAAAATATTTGGCGATAAGCACGAGAAAAGTTTGAAGCTTCTCTGGCCTTATGTTGATGTAATAAACCAGGAATATGAGAAGCTGAAAAATCTTACAGATGATGAATTACGAGCTAAAACAGAGGATTTCAAAAAACAAATAAACGAATACACTGCTGAAACAAGGAAACGAATTGATGAGCTGAAGGAAAAGCTGCAAAGTGATGAGGATTTTGATAGGGGTGCTGTATATGATGAGCTTGATGACTTATTCGAAAAGTTAAATGAAGAATATGAAGAAATATTAAATCAATTACTGCCTGAAGCATTTGCCGTTGTTAAATCTACCTGCGAAAGACTGCTCGGAAAAAGCTGGACTATTGTTGGTAACAAGATAACCTGGGATATGGTCCCTTATGATGTTCAGCTTATTGGCGGAATTGTTTTGCATCAGGGAAAGATTGCAGAGATGGCAACTGGTGAAGGTAAAACTCTTGTTGCAACTTTACCAATATACCTGAATGCACTTACTGGAAGAGGTGTTCATCTTGTAACCGTTAATGATTATCTGGCTCAACGTGACAGCGAGTGGATGGGTGAAATCTACAAGTTTCACGGGCTTACTGTTGGCTGTATTATCAATACTATGAGTCCGGATCAAAGAAAAGAAATTTATAAAATGGATATCACTTACGGTACAAACAACGAATTCGGATTTGATTACCTGCGTGATAATATGGCAGTTGATAAAGAGGGACAGGTTCAGCGTGGTCACAATTATGTAATTGTTGATGAAGTGGATTCAGTTCTGGTTGATGAGGCAAGAACTCCGCTTATCATTTCCGGTCCCGTTGATGTGGATGATCAAAAGTTCAATGAAATGAAACCAAAGATTGAACGTGTATTCAGGAAGCAGAAAAATCTTGTAGCAAATATGTTACAGGAAGCTGAAAAAATACTTGAGGAAAATGGACAGACGCCCGAAGCAGGTGTGCATATCTTCAGAGCTTACAGAGGTTTACCAAAGAGCAATAAACTTTCCAAAATTTTAAGCGATGCATCGAACAAAAAATTAATGCAGGATACTGAGCTGGAGTATCTTCGTGAAAAAGCAAAGAATATGCACATTATTGATGATGAACTTTACTTTGTAATCGATGAAAAAAACAATACCATTGAGCTCACTGATAAAGGACGCGATGAACTCGCACAGGGAACAGGTTTGGAAAAAGAATATTTTATTCTTCCTGACCTTGGAACAGAGATAAGCAAATTTGAAAATGACCCGAATCTTTCTGAAGAAGAAAAAATCAAGAAGAAAGATTTACTTTACAGCCGCTACTCGGAAGCAAGCGATAGGATTCATACTTTGAATCAATTGCTTAAAGCTTACACGTTATTCGATAAAGATGTTGAATATGTTGTTACAGAGGATGGTAAAATTGCAATTGTTGATGAGTTTACTGGACGTATATTACCGGGAAGAAGATACAGCGACGGTCTACATCAGGCGATTGAAGCAAAAGAAAATGTTAAAGTTCAAAGAGACTCTCAAACACTTGCCACAATCACACTTCAAAACTATTTCAGGATGTACAACAAGCTTGCCGGAATGACCGGTACAGCAGAAACAGAAGAGAATGAATTCTTTCAGATATACAAACTTGAAGTAGTTGTAATTCCAACTAACAAACCTTGTGTAAGAGATGATACGGATGATTCTATTTACAAAACAAAGAGAGAAAAATATAACTCTGTAATTGATAAAATTGAGGAGCTGAAAAAAGAAGGGAGACCAGTTCTTGTTGGTACAACTTCAGTTGAAGTTTCAGAAACTATAAGCAGGATGTTGAAAAGGAAAGGTATTCAGCACAATGTGCTTAATGCAAAACAGCATCAAAGGGAAGCAGAAATTGTTGCGCACGCCGGTGAAATCAGTGCGGTGACTATTGCAACTAATATGGCTGGTAGAGGAACCGATATCAAATTGGGAACAGGAGTCGTTGATAGAGGAGGATTGTACATTCTTGGAACCGAGAGACACGAATCCCGTAGAATTGACAGGCAGCTAAGAGGTCGTTCCGGAAGACAGGGAGATCCCGGAACAACCAAGTTTTTCCTTTCGCTTGAAGATGATCTAATGCGGTTATTTGGATCAGACCGTATTTCATCAGTGATGGAAAGAATGGGTTTGAAGGAAGGTGAAGTAATTCAGCATCCATTGATTACTCGTTCTGTTGAAAGAGCCCAGAAAAAAGTTGAGGAAAATAACTTCTCTATCAGGAAAAGACTTCTGGAATATGACGATACAATGAATTCGCAGAGGGAGGTTATTTATACAAAAAGAAACCGTGCTTTACAGGGTGACAGATTAAAAAGTGAAATTTTCGATCTTCTTGAAGAATATATTGATGAAGTAGTTGAGAAACATTTTGATAATGTTGAAGCAGATCTTATTAAAGAAGAAATGATGTTCAGGCTTCTTGTTGATGTAAAAATTGATCCTTCAGAGTTTGAAAAGCTCGGTAAAGATGGTTTGAAAAATAAGCTCCTCGATGCGGCAAAAGAATTCTACCGTAGAAAAGAAGAAATGTTAAGCTCCGAGCTGATGGCAAGGCTCGAACGTTATGCAATGCTCAGTGTAATTGACCAGAAGTGGAAAGAACATCTTAGAGAAATGGATGATTTGAAAGAAGGAATTGGTCTTCGTGCTTATGGGCAGAAGGATCCGCTGGTTGAGTATAAAGGGGAATCTTTTAAACTTTTCGTAACGCTGCTTGAAGAGATCAGGAACGATGTTGTTTCATTTGCTTTTAAATTCTTCCCGCACGCTCCTGCTGAAGTTCAGCAGCAAAGAAGACAACCAGCCAGCCGTATTACTGAAAGCAAACAGGTTACCACAAATATCGGGCTCCAGGCAGGACCGAGACAAGGGGCTTCTCCTCAACGCGCTGGTAAAGTTCAGCCCGTACGTGTTATGGAAAAAGTCGGCAGAAACGATCCATGCCCATGCGGCAGCGGAAAAAAATATAAAAACTGTCACGGCAGATAAGAGATTTCAATGAAAAAAATTGAAGCAATCATAAGACCTTTCAAACTTGAAGAAGTTAAAGAAGCACTTGTCGAAGAAGGAATCAGGGGTTTAACAATCTCCGAGGTGAGAGGATATGGACGTCAGAAAGGTCACACTGAAACTTATCGTGGAAGCGAATACAGAATCGAATTTGTACCTAAAATAAAAATTGAAGTTGTGGTTGAAGATTCTAAAGTAGAAAAAATAGTTGATGCCATATTAAAAACAGCTAAATCCGGGCAGGTTGGAGACGGTAAGATATTTATTTACAATGTTGAAGATGCTGTAAGGATTAGAACCGGGGAATCAGGCAAAGACTCCTTGTAATTTATTTTACCTTTTTGTTTTAGTTATTCTTTAATAGCTTCAAATGCCATGTTGACCATTCTTTTTAAAGACAGAATTTTTGTTTTAATTGCTTTACTTTTTTTTCTCTCCGGTTGTGGAGTATGGGAAAGCTTTACAACTTATTTCAATCTTTATTATAATGCAAGCGATCTTTTTGATAAAGCAGAATCTCAATTAAATGATCAGAAGAAGGATGTATTCTCAACTGAACCAACGGCTATTTCGGGCAACGTAGCCAGCGACCTTCAAAAAGTAATTGAAAAATGTTCAAATATTCTTCAATTCAGTCCAAACTCGTCGTATGTTGATGATGCACTGATGATGCTTGGCAAATCGTTCTACTATCAGAAGAGTTACCTTAAATCACAAAAGAAATTCGAAGAACTTATCACTTCACAGCCGAATAGTGGCTATATACTTGAAGCTAATTTGTGGATCGGCAAATGCCAAATGAGACTTAGAAATTTTCCTGAAGGTCTTGCTAAACTTACAGAAGTAAGAAATATTGCGATTGAGGAAGGTGAAGATGAAATTGTTCAGGAAGCATACATTGAAGAAATAGTTTACAGGAAAACAATTAATGATATTCCGGGTGCAATTGCTGCCGCCAACGCGTTTCTGAAGATATCTGATGATGATAAAATAAATGCTGAATTATGGTACGAAGTTGGAAACCTGAACCTTGAAATAGATGATAAAGAGAATGCTGTTGCCGCCTACAGGAATGTATTCGAATATTCACCTGATTACGAACTTGAGGTTTCTGCGAAATTAAAACTTGGAAAGAGTTTGAGGGAATTAGGTAAATCAGAAGAGGCCCTTTCAATATTTGAGGATATGCGTTCAGAAGATAAGTATGAAGATAAATATTCTGATATTGATCTTGAATTAGGAATAACCGAAGCAGCTCTTAAAAATTATCAGGAAGCAATTGATCAGCTTACTCTTGTAGACACAACTTATAAAAGCTCGCCTAATTCCGGTGCAGCTAAATATGAATTAGCTTTAGTTTACGAGAACGGTTTAAAACATTTGGATTCCGCTGCTGTTTATTATAAAAAGGCAGCTGCCACAACATTACCGAAAGAATATATAGAGCCTGCTAGAGATAAAAACAGACTTTTCACCAGGTATACTTCATTAAGAGCTGGACAGAATAAATACGGAAAGCAGCTCTATTATCTTCTTAATCCTGATGAATTTGTTAAAGATTCGTCTCGTTACGTTCAGGATTCTCTTGCAATGGCCAAAGAGATTTCGAATGTTAAAGAACTGCAGGAAATCTGGTCAGGTTTGGATACTTTGATGCGAGGCGGGCAGGATACTACCGGATTTTATCAGGACTCATCAAAAGTTGTTGATACTCTTTTTACATTCCTTAAGGATTCATTACAATATGTGAACCGTGATTCTATTTTTTCATGGATTAGAAATCCTAAGCCTCAGGATTCACTGCTTGTTGCAGAATTTGATAGTATGCTAACTAACAGAACTTTCGATCCGAATGCAAAACAAGTTTTGGAACTAAGAAGACGTGAACAGGAAAACTATACAAGCCAGCTGGTTGCTTCATTACCCGACACATTAAAATTTAAGAATAATCCTCCGAAGCGTCCAAATATATCCGAGGATTCCCTTAATACTATTTTAGCTAAAAATCAGCTTGATCTTGGAAACCTGTTTTTATCCGAACTTAATTTCCCTGATTCAGCATATTGGTATTATAATAGTAATCTTACGGATTATCCAAATACGCCTTACTACGCTACAACTCTTTTTGCAATGGGTACTTATTACCTTACGGTCAATGATAAAAACAAAGCTGATAGTTTATTCAATATTGTTTATAATGATTACCAGGATGAAAGCATTGTCAATGCCGCAGCAGATATGCTTAATAAGCCACTTATTGATTTAACCTATGACCCCGCGATGGATAAATACACTGAAGCTGAAAAATATTTGCTGGCAGGTGAATTTCAGACTGCAGTGAATAAGTTTAAAGAAATTCCGGAACTTTATCCATCATCACCAGTGGCTCCAAAAGCAATTTACGCGTCCGGGTGGTTGGAGGAAAATGAACTAAATAATCCTGAACAGGCGGCGGAATATTACGATACTTTAATTGCCAGATATCCTTCTTCTGAATACGTCAGGACGATAGCTCCTAAAATTAATGTTTATAA